>QFCD01000317.1_pt1 | contig 64440 bp, 60 predicted proteins | sample 5346081 | NCBI WGS metagenome assembly QFCD01 (sample SAMN09062251, study PRJNA434731) | Human gut metagenome, whole genome shotgun sequencing project. | isolation source: stool timepoint A gemcode assembly | host: Homo sapiens | collected 2015 | reverse complement strand
ACGCACCGCTTCTTAAGAAAAGGAAAAAGCTCTGTAAACATTGAATTACAGAGCTTTTTTCTTTTATCACTCCCTCCTGCACACACCGAGCACATCAAAAGATATTTTCTTTTCATACATAAGTTTATGATGCCGTACTAATAAAGGCTATAATGGAAAATATAACAGAAAGGTTATACATCACATGAGATAATAACAATTAAATAAAAACGTTCTACAATCAATTAAATATAGTATCTTCGTACACGCAAAAAGATAGAAGTTTATATGAAAGAAGTAATATTTGTAATTCTAGAAGGTTTCGCCGACTGGGAAGGTGCATATATAGCTACCTGTTTGAATCAGGGAGTCAAGCCCGGAAATCCTATTAGTTATAAAGTGAAAACTTTATCAATAACCAAAGAACCTGTAAGTTCAATAGGTGGATTCAAGGTGCTGCCCGATTACGGGCTCAACGATATGCCGGAAAATTATGCCGGTTTGGTATTAATTGGAGGAATGAATTGGTTCTCACCTCTAGGTGAACTAATAGTTCCACTTGTAGAAAAAGCAGTAAAAGAGAATAAGTTAGTTGCCGGAATATGCAATGCTTCTGTATTTCTTGGTATGCATGGTTTTCTTAATGAGGTTAAGCATACCAGCAATACACTCGATTATTTAAAACAGTATGCCGGAGACAAATATACAGGCGATTCCAACTATATCAACAAACAGGCTGTAAGGGACGGAAATATTGTAACTGCCAACGGAACCGGGCAACTGGAATTTTGCAAGGAAATATTATATGCATTAGAAGCGGATACAACCGATGCGATAGAAGAAAGTTATCTGTTTTACAAAAATGGATTCTGCCCGGAGACATAAAACGAATGAAAGAATGACCATTCTTAAAAAAAGAATATTTAAACAATCAGAATGGTTACAATTGTACTACGTCTAAGAGAAATAGGTCTGTATTTATACATATTATTGCATTGAGCGATACAATTTAGTCGCCAATTCATTGTTTTTTTAAATCGCTATTCTTTTATAAAATCTTAAAAATAGTACATTGAGACTATAAAAGCTCTGTCACTCAATTTCTCTTATGTACTATGAGTTCTATTCTACGATAAAGCTCTCCGATTTGAAATTACTATAAAACCTACCGGAAGTTGCCGTAAATTTCAATACACAATAGTCGGAGTCGGTAACACCTTCGGGATAATACATTATATCACCTTCCTGCCATATCATCTCTTTACTGACACTATCAACCAACACTTCCATGGTACCGCGCAACATTACTCCCCGAAAGAAGCGGTTATCACAAAAGTAAATACAGGCATGACTGTTCTTCCGGTATTGTGCAACACGCATTGACGAAGTATTCGTTGTCAGATAAATCGTTTTTATCCCTTCCCTTTTCCGGGGTTGCAACATGGCTTTGATATTGGGAAATCCTTCGCTGTCTATGGAACCGATAAAGGCTGTTTTCTGCTTGTCAATCATGGTTCCCACCGTTTTTTCTACATCTCTCATCATTTAATAATTTAATTGGTTATTATTTGATGCAAAAGTAAGGATATTGAGCAGAGCCGATGCAATAAAAAGAAAGGGAGAAATAGTACTTTTTACGGTTTATACTTTTTACGGTAAAGCAAGGGAGTTTCTCCCGTATGCTGCCGGAAGCGGCGGATAAAATAAGAAACCGTTGAAAAATGAAGCTCAAACGCAATATCCGATATCGGAGCGTCTGTATAAGCAAGTAATCTCTTAGCCTCATCTATCACTTTATTCTGAATGTATTGTTTCGCACTAACCCCCATTACCGACGTTATGATTTCATTCAGGTAATTGGGAGTGATGCAAAGTTTATCCGCATAAAACTGAACGGAATGTTGTTCCTTCAAATGGGTTCCGACCAAATGGATGAATCTGTCTATATGAGTATTATTGATTTCTTTATCTGTGGGGATTTCTTCGTTTGAAACCGCCTTCTGATACGCCCGCTCCAACAGCATTAGAACTTCATACAGCAATGCCCTCAAAACATGCACGTCATTATCATTCTGTTTGTAAGAGTCAATCTCCGTTTTGATATTGTGTAATACTTGAAGGACACGTGTATAAAGTTCGTCTGGAAGATGCAGTTTGGCTGATGTCTTTTCCGGTTTGAAAAACGCAAGATGCCGGACAAACATGGAATCTCTAAGGAGGGAAGATAAAAACTCATCCTCAAAAATCAAGGCATATCCATTTGTTATATGACGCGTATCCCAGTTCCGAATCTCTCCCGCCTTAGAAAAAAACACATCTTGAGGGAAAGCTTCATAAGTACGGTTGTCAATGGAAAAGCTCCCCTCTCCTTCCGTTATAAAAGTAATGTCATAATAAGTCAATGTATGGACGGAACTTTCAGCCAGGAACTTCTTCACATATTTCAGTTCGACGACATCAATCAAAAGTTCACTGCCATACTTATTCTTGTGAAAAGTATATCGGGGAATCGAGTTCTTCATTATCGTTCAATTATCCGTGCAAAGATAATTAATTATTTTTTTATACTTGTTACTATTGAGGTAAGTTATTCTGCCAACATTATTCCATCTCCAATAAAAGTATTACCTTTGTTTGTAATTTAACGAGTATATATTATGCCAAACAATATTTTTTTAGAAACCAAATACACAATAGCTGTCCAAACAATAAAGACAGTTATATTACAGAGCCAATATCAAGCAATAAAGCTTTTAAACAAGGAACAATTGGCTTTGTATTATGGCATAGGACGTTATATTTCTCAAAATTCACGTAATGGATATTGGGGAACCGGTGCCATTGCTTTCATTAGCAACAAGCTTCAAATGGAACTGCCCGGCCTTAGAGGTTTTTCTGAAACAAACCTCAGATTAATGCGTATATTCTATGAAGAATGGGATATGCTTGACGGCAATTCATCAGTTACAACTGACAAAACACAAAATACTGAAAGTGAGCAAGAAGCAAATTCATCAGTTGCAACTGATGAATTAAAAGAGACAGCAGAAATTCGGCAGTTGCAACTTCCGAATTTCAAGGATTTCCCCGTAGAAGAGTTCTTTAAAATAGGTTTTACCCATCACACAACAATTCTATCACAGGTAAAAACTGCCGAAGAACGTTATTTCTATATAAGATTATGTGCTAATGAACTTCTAAAAGTGGATGCATTAAAGAAACTTATAAAAGAAGACATATATCACAATCAAGGTTCTTTGCCTAATAACTTTATGGCAAAACTGCCAACCGCAGATTTTGCCAAACGGGCAATATTGGCTTTCAAAGACGAATATTTACTGGACTTCATTAATGTAGAGGAACTTGGAGCACGGGATATAGAAGATGTTGACGAAAGAATTGTGGAGAACAAGATTGTACAGAACATAAAAAACTTCATTATGACTTTCGGACGGGATTTTACATTTGTGGGTAATCAGTTCCGGGTTGAAGCATTGGGACACACTCATATTATAGACTTATTATTTTTCAATCGAGAATTATCTTCATTAGTTGCAATTGAGCTAAAGACAGGGTCTTTCAAGACTGCATATCTTGGACAATTGAATATGTATCTTAGTGTCCTTGATGATTTTGTGCGCAAACCGAATGAAAATCCGTCAATCGGCATCGTATTGTGTAAAAGTGCGGATAAAGCATATGTAGAATATGCCGTCAGGGACTATGAAAAACCAATGGGTGTAGCTACCTATAAAACCGCATCTGACATGCCCGAACGACTGAGGAAAGCTTTGCCTGATATAGAGGAACTTAAAAAGCTATTATAAAGAAAGTAGCCAAACTCTTTGCTCAATCAATGAATTTGGCTGCTTTTACATCAGCCTTGTTTTATAGATAACTAAACGCTTTCTTATTTCTGACTTCCCACCAAATACCCCAAGCTTATCACATCAGCCCCTAAATAATGAGTAATATACTTCAGAGGGACTCTGTACAGGATATCGGGTATTTCCGTCAATAGAGAAAGATACCTTTCTCTAATTGTCAGTTTACGCGTATTCACATTCATTTCTTCTTTAAAGTAAAACTGGTATTCCATGAGCTGACGTACCAGGTTGGAGAACGTTATGGACGTAGCGCACAGTTCTTCAATCTTATCCTCGCTGATGTAGTAAGCCACACATCTCGTCAGTGTTTTTACGGAATGTTTTCTTGTGTTGTAACACAATATCGCATCCCCTGCCGACAGGAAGCGAATAGTCCTGTCCTTTCCCTGATGACTGGAAAATGTATGCAAGATACCGGAAACGATAATATACAAGCTCTGCTCGGGCATTGTAGCAGAAGCAATCGTCTCGCCTTTATCCAAATGCACCATTTCCATACGAGCCAACAGTTCTGTCACTTCTCTTTCTTCCACCTGATACTCAAAACAGAGTTTCTTCAAATAAGCCTCCATACAAATTGATTTTAGTTAATATATGTCACTTAGAAAACACTTAATTCGATATAGCAGGCATCGCAGTGCCTTTCGAGTACATTCTCTTTTGGTTATATCGCAAATACCAAATACAAATCAACAACGAAGCCACCGTCGACAAGGGCGGAGCAAAGCCCATGAGGAACAGCGAGGAACTGTCTATCTGACTGAACCAGTACGACAACGGAATACGGAACAGGAAAGTCGCTATCAGACTGTGAATCATCGGGAACAATGAATTCCCCTGTCCGCTGAAGTAAGAATTGATGCAGAACACAAAACTTACAATGATACAGTCGATACTATATCCCCGCAGATACTCCGCCGCCATTGCCACCACCGCCGCATCTTTGGAAAAGAATGCGGTAAGCGTCTCCGGCAGGAATTGGGAATACACACAAACCGATACACCGAAAACAAGGGCAATTCCAATGCCCGAAGCCAGGCATTTGTTCATCCGCTGTATCAGTCCCGCACCGTAATTCTGTGCCGTCATGGTTGCCACTGCCGATGATATCGCCATTGGCGGCAGCATTGCAAAGACGATGATTTTCTCCACAACACCCAAAGACGCCGATGCGATGACTCCCATTTGGTTGACAATGACCGTTATAATCAAGAATGAAATATTGATTAACGCGTCCTGTAATGCAATAGGTGCTCCCAGCACCATAATCTTTTTGGATAAGTTCTTGTTAAGCCGGATATCTTTCCGAGTAAACTCGAAATGGAATCCATGACCGTGCAAGAACCAAAGCGAAATAACAAAACTGCCCCCCTGTGCTGTTATTGTAGCCAATGCGGCTCCCGTAGCCCCCAAATGGAAATAGTCGACCAAGATAAAGTCGAGGACAATATTAATCACGCACGCCAATCCTACAAAATAAAGCGGTGTTTTGGAGTCGCCCAGTCCACGCAGGATACCACACACTACGTTGTACCCAATAATGAATAAAATACCTGTCGAACATACCAAAATATAACTTTTCGTATCAGCCATTGCTTCCGCAGGCGTATGCATCAGTTCGGCTATCTGCCCGTGAAACACGACCATGACTAAAGTCAGCAAAACACCTACGATTGAAAACAGCCATACGGAAGAACCGATTGTAGATGCTACTTTCCTATTATCCTTTGCTCCGGTGGCAATAGCAATCAGCACGGTTGTCCCCGTTGTAATGCCAAGGATGATACCTGTAATCGTCTGCATCACCTGGCTGCCGATAGCTACAGCCGCCACACTGGCAGAATCATCGTATTGCCCTACAACAAACAAGTCCGCCCCACCATAAAGTGCCTGAAGCACGTTGGCAATAAGGAAAGGTACTGCAAATTGCAGCAATACTTTCGGAACGCTCCCCTGTGTCAAATTCAACTCTTTCATAGTTTCTTCGATACTTTACCTCTTATCTTAAATTGTTACAATAAAAAAATAGTGCCGGACAAGCGAATGATTTGCACCATTCATCTTATCCGGCACTATAATTATCTATTATAGCACCCTCCGATGAGGATTTTTATGCCTGCCCCTGTTTTCGGGCTGCAAATATGGGCTTTGTTTTCATAACTACCAAATTATAGCTGCACTTTATTTTTCAGGATACAATCGGGTATCAATGTGATACCAATTTCAACCCGATAATGGAGCAAATCAGTGTGAAGATAAAGAACAACCGTCCCACACTTGCAGGTTCTTTAAAGAAGAAAATACCGATTAATACCGTGCCCGCCGCACCGATGCCTGTCCATATCGCATAAGCCGTACCAACCGGCAATGTCTTGGTCACCTTTATCAGAAGCAGCATACTCACACATAAGGATACCAAGAGTACGAATGACCACACATATTTTTCCATTCCGAATACCCTGTTTATCTTTCCCAGGCAGAAAGTAAACACCAGCTCAAGGCAACCTGCCAAAATCAAAAGAATCCAATTCATAACATTTTTTTATTTGCAAAGGTCATGAATTTCCGGCAGCCTCTATTTTACATTTGTAAAAAAGGGATTTTACATTTGATAAAAAATCATCTTATCTTCGCCCTTATTCTGCTCAGACTAACTTGGGAGATTCCCAGATAGGAAGCGATAATACCTAATGGAACACGTTGAAGTATATCGGGGTAATCAGCAATCAAATCCTGATAGCGTTCCAATGAGGTCTTGAACTGCCGTGATATAAATAGCTGTTCTGATTTGATACACTCCCTTTCGGCAAACTTCCGCCCCCAGTTGGCTATATGTATATCCGCCAGATAAAGGTCGTGCAGTTTGTCGACACTCAATTCATACAGCACACTGTCTTCCAATAATTCTATATTCTCATATCCCGCCTGATTATTGTAAAGGGTCTGCAAAGGGAAAATAGCGTCGCCCTCCTTTCCGAACCAGAATGTCACTTTCTTGTCCGATTTATAGGTATATGCATGCAACATTCCTTTCTTCATCAGATAGAATTTGGAACTTTTACGGTTTGCCAGAAACAGGTGGAAACCTTTAGGATAGGTTACTTCCGGTGTTTCATTCAACAGGGCTTCCTTGGATGCAAGCGGCAGTTTGTAAATATTATCAATAATGTCATAGATGTCCATATCCATAGATTCTTTATTTCATTTGTTTGGCAACTCTGTTCAGAATGGAACGCATGATCGTTTTATGGAAAGGACGAATAAAGAAGAAGTAGAATCGTCAATACTTCGGGAGTAACCACTTTATCACTCACTATTGTTTTTAAAAAAGAATCACAGTAATCCGCCGGAAGGTAATTGGTGATGAGACTTCCCTCACATATGTTGTTTTGTACTTTCATAACTTGATGCGTTTTTAGATAACGTAGGCTGCGAAAATAATCACTTTAAATTGATATACAATAACTTTATCTGCTTTTCTATTCGCGGAAACGGAAGAAAGCAGGCAGGCGGTCGGGATTCAACGTGTAGCGGGCATGTTCTGTCAAAAACGGTTCGGAGTTCATCACTGCACAAGAATGGGGTACTGCCGACATCATTTCCCAATCCTTCTGCGAGTTGCCGACAATCAATACTTGCTCCAGAGGGAAAGCTAAAACTTTACATATATGGAATACTCCTTTCTTTTTGCCGGCTTCCTTATGTACAACTGTGATAAGGGGTGGCTTATAAAATACCTGATAAGGTTTTGCTTTCAATCGGGAAAGAATGTTCTCCCTCTGTTCTTTCTCATAAACCAGCATGCTATACTTATAGACTTGGCCTTCATAGCTATGCGCCGTTATCTTTGCGGATTCCCCGTTTACATCCGGTAGTAATTCAACCGATAAACATCGGTTCCGCCCGTCATACAACAATAATCCACCGTCTGCAAATGCCCCACCTTTGAACAAACTGAAAAGAGTCTTACCTAATTTTCTCCGCGCCTGTTCCACTGATAAAGAAGTAGCCAGATATAATGGGACAGATTGCGCCATATAGTGTAAGACATTGGCATAGTTTTCCGGAACTTTTCCTTGTGCATCGGTCAATGTTCCGTCCACATCGAAAAAAACGGCAGTAATCAAGGGCTTATCCGGTATCCGCCAAAATGTACCTTTGCCCATTATAGAATGCAAAGGATGATTAGTCAGATTACTGAAAGCAATGTAACAATCACAAACTTTCCGCTGACAAGAAAGCGAAGTGTCTAGCTTTTGACTCCGATAAAGATTGCCTATCTTCACCTTACTTCTAGGACAGGCAAAGATATCCCCTTTCCAGTCAATGAAGCAAGCACTTCTTCCGCCTGAGCAATTCTCCCATTGAGCCGGAGCGTTTCGCAAATCATACTCGAAAAGATTATCCAGTTGAGTAAAAAAACGAATATCTTCGTTGCTCAATGGAGACTTTAACCCCTGCATGGCATTAATAAACAGATAAATATCCGGTGAAAGAGTATTTCGCAAATCAGCAAGTATATTTTTTGCCAACGGGTTACCGACAGCTCCGGCACAAACCTGTATTCCTGCATTATGGAGCGTATGAAGTTGCCGGACAAATTTCTCTACTGAAGTCATTTCCGGATGAAAGCTAGCCCAAACTTTTATCTTATTTATCAATGCCGGAGCAGTCCGGAGTTCGTTCAGCCATTCATCGGCAGGAAAAGAAAGATTAGTCTGACAGGAAATTCCGGTAACTTGCGGCAATGACGCAAGCTGTATGATTCCTTCCCTATAATAGCGATGTATGAGTGCTTCACCATAGGGAATGACAAATAGTTGCAAAGTCTCTCCTTCCCATTGCTCAATAGCGGTAATAAAACGACTCCATGCCTGCTTGTCCCGCATTTTAGATGTAGGATGAGACTTCTTGCCGAAAGGACAATAAGAACAAGTGTAGTTACAACTATTCAATTTACCCCGATAGTATATACGTCGGACGGAAAGTAAAGAACCCTCGTTTGTCATTTCATTCAAATATCATTTAAACTTCACTCAATTTTCATTCAATAGGAATAAGTCTCCATTAATTGCCTGATTTCCGGAGTGATAAATAGCTGACCGATATAATCGGAATAACCAAGTCCTTCGGGAGTCAGCCGGATACGTTCAGGAGTTTCCTCTATCCAGTACTGTTCCGCCAATTGGCGGAACAACGGAGTCCTATCAAGCGGCTCTCCAAAACGCCGAGTATATTCAGCCTTGTCAATCCCCATATAGTACATCAGATTCTTGATGATAAAACGTTGTTGTTGTTCCTTTGCGGAAAGGATAAATCCGTTACGGGCTACGGTGAAATCAGTGGTTGCCATATATTCGTCTATCTCGCGGGCAATGCATTGCTGACAGACTGTATACCGGGTAGCATAGTGTAAATCACCCAAATAGCTGCGTCCACCCGACCCACACGAAAGCATTACTTCATCGCCACATGAGACTTCCGCGTCAGTGGACGGATGATGAATGAAACGCCGCATGGATGTTTGCAGAAAGCCTTTTGCTTGCAATAACTTGCAAGCGGCACGATACATTCGAAAACAGACATCATCTGGTTCCCGTTCGGTAATACCTGTACCCTGACGTACATATAGCGGATAAATAAACAGTTCGTTCGGCTGGAACCGGAGCGCTTCTTCCAGTGAATAGAGGAAACTTTCTACCGTCTGTCCCTTAATACCATAAATCAAGTCGATATTGAAATAGGGAAAATCCATTTGGCGGATATCGTCTAATGCTTGATAAATAGTGTTTTGCCGGGGACGCCTTTTGATAGCTTTCAGTTCTTCATCTTGAAAACTCTGTATGCCGATACTTACGCGAGATACTCCCGCCTTTTTCAAGACATTGAGACGCGGACGATCTGCATATTCCGGTGAAGTCTCTACGGAAGTAAAGGCATGGGACGGATGCACGCCGAACAAAGCGGCGGTAGCCATTAGTTGTTCCAGTTGCGGAACAGTCAGCAGCAACGGAGTACCGCCGCCGATGGCAAAGCTATCAAACGTCAGTCCGGCAGTGAGCGGTGAGAGTTGTTGCGCCTGTCTGTGAAGGGTGTCCAGATAAGTGGCGATATATTCTGTACGGTTCGTTTGCAAAGAGAATAAGTTGCAGTATCCGCATTTATGGCTACAAAAAGGGATATGAAAGTAGAGTGACGCCTTTCTGCCTTGCAGTTGCTCCAAATATGGGAGCAACGAAACCGGAGCAGGAAAAGGACGGTACGCCGTTTTATGCGGATAACTATACATATAGTCTACATATCGGGATAGAGGTTGATTCATTGTTTCGTCAGGATAAAGTGTTTGTAAGGAACCGTGTAGACTGTTTCGTGGGATATGCAGTGATATTCGTAGCCGTCTTCACCATAGCAGGTGCCGTGGTCGGAAAGGGCAATCACCAGTGTGTCGGCACGCTTCTGAAAAACTTCAAACAAACGGGGCAACTGACTGTCGATATATCTCAATGCCGCCGCGTGCGATTCCTTATCGTCTTTCGTTTTACCTTTCACATAGTGACAGTTCGGGTAATGGATAGCGGAAAAGTTGATATACATGAATATACGTTTGTCCGCAGAGTAATTCTCCAGTTTCTTCAAGGCAAAATCAATCTGCTTCTCCGTACTGTCAGGAGCCGTACAGCCAAAGATCGGCAGCCAGTAACTTTTCGTAAAATAACCGGGAAACACACGTCCCAGTTCATTGCGTTTGCTGAAGAAATTCACGCCGCCTATGCAGATTGTCTCATATCCCTTATTGGCAAGGCTCTGCACGAAAGTAGCTTCCGTAAACGGATAACTGCCTTTGGGCGGGATACGCCCCGTCCCTGCCTGCACAGGGAAAAACAGCCATTTACGGCTACGCAAGGAATGAGGCTCTGCCGGTGAAGGAAGAAAGCCTGCAAAAATGGCAAAATGAGAGGGATAAGTAAAATTTCCCGGCGCATGCCTTTTCTCCCACAAACCACCGTGACTGTTCAGAACCGGTGTCCCTCCGGCAGCTTCTTCCGCTTTACTCACATCGTAGCGCAACGTATCGAAGCAAAGCATAAGTATATCATGTGTCCCTACCACCCGGTTCATATCCATATCAGGACACTGGTTTTGTTCTCCAGCGGGCAGTTCATCTATCTGCATGGTCATATTTCTTTTTTATTGTTCTTATCTGTCGGGTATAAATAGAATTGTGAGCGTACATATCCTGGTAAATGTGGTCGCCTTGTCCGTTGACCTCAATAATATAAGGAGTATCCGTTCCTCTTTCTATCAGTACATCTACTCCGCCATATCGCAAACCCAGTGTGCGGACGGCTTTCCTGCATAAGAGGTAAATCCGTTGACGGACATCTTCTGACAAGGGAAGTTCGCTCCACAGGCGTGCGTTGTTGTTCAGGTGCAGATTGGTTATACCCCCCTTGCTACATCTGACTACCACATAGTCAATCTCTTCCTCTCCAGATACTACCCGAAGGTCATAATTCTCTCCCTGCAACTGCTCCTTAGGTATCCATTCTTCCAAAATAGCCCCGGTATGCATGACCGCTTCCGCCAATGGAAGAATATCTTGCTCCTTAGTCAGACGATGAATACGTTTTGTATTATGAATGACTCTGTCCACTTTCTGCAAGGTAGTATAAACCACCCATTTCTTCTGACGCGGCTGATAGCGGATTGCCATAATGCCACCTGCTCCCGAACCATAACGTGGTTTCAGAAAACACCCCCTGCTACAACCGGAAAGAGCTTGCGCCAGTTCATCGAAAGAATGTGGAGTATCCAACATCGGAGTTACATTCAGATCATTGGCTGATAAAATCCGTTTGGCTTCCTTTTTATCAAGAGCCTGCAATAATGCATGAGGCGGATTCAAGAAATGCACATCGTCAGGCAGTGCCGTCTCGTCCAACCGCTGTAATATCGTTTTGTATTCGTCATTAAACAGGGTATATTTCAGAAAATCCGTTTCGCAGCTTACCCACGGTTCCAGTTTGACAACTGCCTGCCGCAATGATGGCAGGCAATTGAACAATTCTTCGTAAGTCATAAAGCGGACTCCCGTCTGCAAGCTCCTGCCGGCTTCAACAAAGTATTCGATGCGTTTGGACGGAGAGTTGCTGACAACGATTATCTGCATTTCCCCTACTCCGTAATCATCGGGTAATACCACATTTCACCGTCGTCCTCATCAGCTTCTTCCGATTCTGCAATGTCAATCTTCATCGGAAGTTCCTGCAACTTCTTCTTCATACCCTTGCTCAAATAATTGTAGCGCATATTAATAAACTTCAAATGGGCAATCTTGTCCATATTGTCCAGCAAGAGTTGGGCACCTTCATCTTTGAGGACACCTGCCGAAATATCCATTGTCTCCAATTGAGGAAGGATATCCGACTCCAGGAACATTTTTACAATCTCATCCTGTTCTTCCGAGTTCACGATGCCAAGATAAGTCAATTTCGGGAAACGCGTCTTAGAGAAAAGCGGACGGAATATCTCAATATCAGCTTCAAAGCCGTAGTCTTCCACGCCGACATACAGAACCAGTTTTTCCAGATTCGGAAAATCGGACGCCAGAATATCCTCTACGACTTCCGTAGGAAGACCGCCACTGATAATCTCCAGTGAACGCAATTCCGGACGTGAGGTTTGTCCCAGGCGCAGGCAATTCGTACCTTTTATTTTCAAGTCTTTCAATTTGGGCATAGCGTCGAGCAACGGGCTGAGGTCTGCCTGTTCAATCCAGGAGATCTCCTGTTCTTCCTGATCGATATCTCCCCAAAACAAGCCTTCAATGTGTGCAAATTTATCTTTATTTTCGAGTATTCCTTTCAGTAAATCGGAGCAATCTTCACCTTCATAGTCCCAACAACCGATAGTGATTTGTTTATATTCGGGCAGATGCTTGTCTTTCAGAATCTTATCCAATAGCCGGACATCGTTTTCGTATTCATCATAACTCAAAGTGTATTTCTTGGCTTCCACTTTCATCTCGCGTGCCGTTTCCTCTGCTGTTTCCACATAGCCTTTCTTTGTTTTCTCCGCAATAAGTTTATTGGCAGCTTTTTCGGCTTCTTCAGCAGTCGAGTAGTTTTTGACTTGTGTCTGACCGTCTGTTCCCAATTTGCCATAGTTAACGGTTACGTCTGTTCCAACTACATCTATACTCCAGAATTTCTGTGACTTAAAGTCTTGAAATACGAATACTCTTTTCATAATACTTTTTTTAATGGTTGATATTTGCCCATTCAAAGCGCAAGAACGCATGAACAACGTCTGCAAAAATAATTATTTTTCGCCACGTACAAAGCAATCGTACACTAAACTTTCAAAACTAGAAGATACAAACAAGAAGGGCTGCCCCCGTTTTCCGGAGCAGCCCTTACTATTCAGTTTCTATACTTCTGTATTAATCTTCAATAGTACATATACTTACGCGGTTCCAATCCGGTTCGGTAAACATGTCACCTACGCCCTGACCTTCGGCAGTGATACGGGAAGCGTTAATCTTGTATTTATTGACTAGGATAGTCTTGACAGCTTCCGCACGTGCGGCAGCTATTCTAGCATTGACTTCCACACTTCCTTCCGGAGAAGCGTATCCTTTGATAATCACTTTTGAATCAGGATATTTCTTCATGTAGGAAGCTACACGTTCCACATTCGGCAACTGTGACGCGTCTACTGATGAACGACCTTGTCTGAAAGTAATGATAGATTCCGGAACGCGAGCGGTCTTGACTACTGTTTCAACAGGAACTACCTTTGTACGACATTCTTCCAAGTCTTTCTGCAAGCCGTTGATTTGCCGGTTGGCAGTGTTCAACTCACCGTCCTTATTGTTCACTTCAGAACGAAGAGCATTGATTGAAGAGTTCAGCCCGTCGATTTCCGCCTGGTTGTAGACTTTTACTTTGGTGAAATAATGGTTTCCGGTACTTGTCTTGAAGTGATAAGTCAATCCTGCAGTCAGTTCAAACGCTGCATTATTCGCATTGAAACGGCTCTTTGTTTCGGGAAAGCTACCTTGCATATCATATACGATAGCAGGTTTGATTCCCAATGTCCATGCTTTCGTTTCACCAAGATTGAAATTGAAGTTCAATCCGAAACGGGTAGACCATGAGTTCTGATCTCCGTCACCATTTACATAATAATGCAACCAGCCCATTCCGGCTACTGCTTCTACTTCAAACAAACGAGGCTCGCCTTGATAACTTGCAAACAGGTTCATCAAATTGACTTTACCCAATAAACTGACATCCGAAGCATCGAAGGCCGTTTTACTCGGAGTGGTGTTGATATATCCCATTCCCTGGAATCCCAAACCAAAGATAGGAGTCAATTGTTTTGAGAACCCTACTCCAAAACCGGGACGCATACTCTTAAAGAAAGCGCTATGAGTAAGAGGAGTGATTGCTCCCGCATTTACTTCAACAGACCAGTTGTCTGTGAACTTTGTACCTTCTACTACTGATTGGGCGTTTGCTGTAAATGCACCCAATACAAAAGCTAATAAAATAATAGATTTTTTCATAATCAAATGTTTTTAAACTGTGATGTTTTGCTTGCTAAATCATTAGAAATGTTTTATGTGTTCCATGTCTAATTCTTTAGTTTATAATCAAATTCGTTATTCACAGTAAACAACATATCATATAAAAGATTAGTTCACAGAATGAGACTCCAATTAACAACTATTTAATATTTGGGGACTCCTGCCAAAAAGTGGGAAATATGCATTCAAAGTCTATTTGTAAGATTTAATCGTCTGACTATAATGTCAATTATTATCACCACAAATGATAAAGTTCCCACCCTTAAGAAAAAGGTAATACAAAAAAGGCAACAACTTACTACTTGAACGTTGATTGAGTTATTAATAAATACTGCGACCGTTTATAATAAACGTCCCCTCCGTTTATTATAAACTTTAAAATCCGGATTTGCGAATTTAGCATCAATAATATGCAACAAAAAAAGGTTGCAAACTCTGTAAAGTTTGCAACCTTTGGGGTATATCTGCCGTTCTATCCTTTAGTATAAGCTAAGGGAATGAGCTAAGTTCGTTGTAATATTATACCCTAAAATCCGCAAGCAATCTCAATGGCAATCTCAATTGCAGTAAAGAGCTTGAACACTATGCATCATGATAGTATGAGCGTGAATTTTGTCCGATTTGTGCATACCTTCCCCTTACCCCACAATGCGACTTGAGGCAATACGCAGATTAAAACCATAAGGAACGGACTTTATCCGAATCCAGTTTTGAAAGGTCTTGCATAAGCCCGGTTTTCAGTATAGATATTCAGCACGTATTGCCTTGCTGTCATGATCCACTTGGCAGGTACGGAGATGAAGCTGAAGACAAAAGCCTTTATGCGACTCGTTTCCTTGAGCCCGAAAGCCTTGGTGTCAAGCTTGCTAATGATGGTCTTATAGAAATTGTGTATCAATGCCGTAAGCAGAAGGAATACAGTGTTCTCTGACATGAACGACTTGGGGAGCCTGTTCCAGCCGAATCCGTTGTTCATATCATCGAATATACGCTCTTTGCCCCCACGCTTGTTGTAAAATTCGACGATGTCTCTTGTTGATGAGTCATAATCGTTGGTAAGAATGGATCTGTAGGTGTATTCACCTTCCCACAAGTCAAGCTCTCCATCCATGCGCTTTTGTCTCTGAATGACAAGACGATAGCACTTGCCTTCCCATTTCTCAACAAGAATGGAATTGAGTTCAAACTGGATGCCGTTGATTTCCTCCGTCTTCCATCCCCTCAGTGAAAACAAGTCATCGTAGAGCGAACTGCATCTGTTGGCGCGGATGTAGAAGTGCGTGCAATGCTTCTCTATCTCACTGACAATTTCCTTCGAGCACGAACCACAGTCGGCTCTGAAGCGATTCACACGGATGCTGTTGGCTTCCAGTAGGGCAAAGAATCTCTTGTGGGTCTCAGCCTGATAAAAGCGCACATTTGTGTTGCCATCGCTGTTCTCGACATAGACAATCATGTCACCGATGACATATACGCCAGGTCTGTAGCCGAGGAACTTCTTGTATGTCGGTTTTGCATCATACTTCTCTGTTTCAAGGAACTGATGGTCGAAATCAACATCGTAGGTTTCCACCTCATTCAGTTCACCAGTGGAAACCAAGGCTTTTATAAGCAAGGCGTTGAGCTTGTCTGCCGTATTGAAATCATAGGTCTTGCCCTTATCGGAAGTATATGAGATGTTTTCCTGTGTCAGTTCCTTGATGGCTCTGAGGATGGTATCAGAGCTGCATGTGCGCAAGGTCGGATGATACGAGAGATGACGCATCAGATGCGATGTTACATCCTCCACGCATGAACCGCCACAGAAGTATACGCTCATCAGAGAACGAATAATTTCGCTGTACTGGTATCCGATGATACTGCGGCATCTCTGACCAAGTGTCTGGTCGATAATAGGTGAAAGCATGGAGTCAAATTGCTCCATGATTGAAAAAATTCCTCCAAAAGGTGTGAGTTTTTCAGATTTTATTTGTACCTTTGCCATGTCTTGTTACGATTTACGCTTGTTTTGATTTGCAACACTAAGATAAGTGAAAAATCTGACATGGCAAAATCCTGAGCAACTTTTTGTTGCTCAGGAACTTATAAATAAAGTTAAATCAAAGTGTTGCGGAATTAAGGTATACTATTTTCTATCCATTCTATACTCATATTTCAGTTATTCTTTCATCCATAATTCATTGATTTCATTCTTTTCCTGACTACAAATATACGAAATAAAAAAGCGTTTGTCAAGTCCCGGATAAGTTTTAATCGCCTGTCATCAGGAATGCTCTTTTTTTACTTTTCCGGAATCACTTCATTCAGATAGGCTATGGCATTGAGTGTACGCGGATAGCCGATGTAGGGCAATAGTTGTGTGACGACAGCCAGCAACGTATCTTTATTATTCCCTACGTTGACATTTCCCTGTATGTGTCCTTTTACTTGTGACTCACAACCGCCTAAGGAAACAAGAATAGAGAACGTAACCAATTCACGTGTCTTCACATTCAGTCCGTTACGCGTTTGGTAATCTCCGAAGCAATTGGCGGAGAGATAACGCTGGATATGCTTCTGATTCTCGGGAGCGCTTTTATGCATCAGTTCTATCCGTTCACCGAAAATGGATTTCTGCAACTCCAGCCCTTTGTCGAAACGGGTTTCGGATGACACAACCGATTGTCCCTCTAAAGGAAGGCGTACGCCACAGGCGAGCAATATACCATTAGTAAGACCGATAAAATCTCTCACCTTAGCCATGCCTGCATAAGCTACTGCCTGATAAAGGATTTCCTTCACTTCTATCGGGGTAATGCCTTCATTAAGAGCGTTTTCAAGTGTGATACGGTATTCAGCCTGTGCCTGCGAAGCTATATTGGATGCCAAGGTTACCATAAGGCGGGTTTTAGTATCCAAGTCACCATATTCCTGCACTTCTTTTGTAAAATTACTAAATATTCCGTCCAATTCGGGGTCGGTAGCTTTTAGTCCGGTTGCCACGTTGTCTTTTGTAGCTTCGGCATATTGTTGGTCGCTCACACGTTCCAGCCACATATTCTTGTTGGTTTGCGGATTACATTCGATAGCCAGATGCGAGAACCAGCTATCGGGGGCGGCACCGTGCCAATGTTCTATGTTCGGAGCGATTTCAACCACATCACCGGGAAGCAAGCGGCGTGACGCCTTACCACGTTCCTGATAATATCCTACACCACCGACAGCAATCAGGATTTGTCCACCCGTATGGCTGTGCCAGTTATTGCGGCAACCGGGTTCAAAAGTAACGTTGGACATGGGGACATTCAAGTCTTTGTTACTAGTCAGTCGCGCCAGCCAGGATTCCCCCGTAAAATATTGTTTGAATCCTACATTCTCCTCTCCTATCGGAAATGCGCTGATGTTTTGAGGTACTTCTTCTTTTTTCATATTCTGTGCATTTAATGAATTATATCCGAAAAACGTTATTAATGCAACTACTAAAGTAACAATTAATTTCTTCATGTTCATAGTCTAATTGTTTTAAAATTAATAACACAAAAATACGAAGTTATAGCCTTACAAGACTGATACAAATTACAGAAGTCAGTACCATTATTACAGATTTCCCGTCTTACCTGTCAAGCGTTTCCGGCTAATCAACATCACTCCCAGCAAAATCACCAGCAAACCAGAAAGCTGAATAAATGTAACTCGTTCATTTCCTAAGAATACTCCTAGAAGGACTGCTATAAAGGGATTGACATAAGCATGCGTTCCTACTTCTGCTGCGGGACATACTTTCAAGAGCCAGACATACGCCGAATATGCCAGCAAAGAACCGAAAGAAATCAAATAAAGCAAGGAGAACCAGCTTGTAGACGAGACTGCACTCAAATCAACTTCCTGAATATCTCCGCTCACAACGGCACAAAGCCAGAACATCGCACTGGCAAAAAGCATTTGCCACGCAGAACCAGCAAATGCATTCATTCCTTCCTCACGGGAAGAACGGTATTTGGCATACAGCGTTCCCACAGCCCAAGATATACAGCCAAAAACAAGAAGCAGGATACCCCGCTCACTTTGCGGATGCAGCCATTCTGCATTGAGCTGTTCCGCATAGAGCATTATTACCCCACCGAATCCTATCACCCCTCCCGCTATCGTAAGAGGGTTGCGGAAATTAATACGCCACATGGGAACGTCCAGCAGCAAAATCCAAAGTGCCGTAGAGGAAGCGATTATTGCCACGAGACTACTTGTCAGATACTGTTGTGCCAGCATGACGACAGCCATATCTATAAACAACAATACAATGCCGCTAACGGCAGAACGCTTCACGAGACTTTTCTTAAATATACGTTCTCCCCGCAAATAACAAATCCCAAGAAGTATCAGCCCGGCAGCCGTAAACCGCAGTGCTCCGAGCAGGAAAGGCGAAAAATCTTTTAAAGCCACACCTATAAAAAAGTAGGTGGAGCCCCAGACTACATAAATGAGGAAATAAGCGATGATAACACCCGGCAAATTCCTGTTCGAGCGTTTCTGACTTTCCATATTACTTCTTTTTATTCGTATTTACGGGGAGTGAGAAGGGGGAACTCTCAATAAATTGACAATTATTTTATTATTTCAAAGCCCGCCTCAACCTGTTTAATCCTTCTATCAACTGCTGTCGCGGACAGGCGATATTAATACGGATAAATCCTTCACCGGCCTCTCCGTACAAGCTGCCCTCGTTCACCCAAAGTTTTTCTTTCTCCAACAAGGTTTTCACTGTCTCATCCGATGACTGATTCAGTACCGAACAGTCTGCCCAAACCAGATAAGTGCCTTCCAGTGTCGCCACCGGAAATTCAGGAAGATATTCTTCGAAGTATACTCTCAAATAATTGTAATTGGCGAACAGGTATTGTTTCAGTTCTTCCAACCATTCCTCACCGTCGTTATAGGCGGCCATTAACGCTTCCACTCCGAACGGATTCACATCACAAACCTCATTGATATTGATTGCTTTGTCTATTTTCGTTCGTATATCCGTATCGGCAGAAATGATATTGGCTATTTGAAGCCCTGCCAGGTTAAAGGCCTTGCTGGGCGAGGTGCAAGTGACGGAGTGCATCAGAAATTCTTGTGAGATAGAAGCAAAAGGGATATAGGTGTGTCCCGGGAAGACAAGTTCGCAGTGGATTTCGTCTGCTACTACCCACACATTATTTCGGATACAGATGTCACCGATGCGGGTAAGTTCCTGCTTTGTCCATACCCTTCCGGCAGGATTGTGCGGGTTGCATAACAATAGAACCTTTACGCTTGGGTCGGCAGCTTTTTGTTCCAAATCCGCAAAATCTATCTGATAGGTTCCATTTCTATAAATCAGCGGATTGGCAATCATCCCGCATCCGTTATTGCGGATAGAGGAGAAAAAGCAGTTATATACGGGTGTCTGCACCATTACTTTATCTCCGGGGGCTGTCAGTGCCTTAATGACAGCAGACAATGCCGGTACTACTCCCGTGGTATAAATAATCCATTCTTTTTCTATCTGCCAGTCATGCCGCCTTGCAAACCAGTTTGTCACCGCCGCGTAGTATGCATCCGGTACACGGACATATCCGAAGATACCATGCTCCACCCGTTTCCTCAATGCTTCCACAACAGGGGGAGCCGTACGGAAATCCATATCGGCTACCCACATCGGCAATACATCTGCATCTCCGGCAGAATCCCATTTATAGGAATTCGTACCTCGGCGTGGAATTATTTCATCGAAGTTGTACTTCATATTTCAATCAAAACAAGTCAGTTCGTCCCAAAGTTTCAATTCACAATTCCCTGGTGCTTTGAGATTCTCGTCCAGGATGATTGTTCCGAAACTTTCGGCAACAATGCTCCCCGTGCGGGGATTCTTCACGCTGTGAACCGGGCTTTTAATCGTTGCTTTCACACTACTGTGTTCGAAAGCGAGGTCGGCGTCCTCTGCCATTGTACAATTTTCCATGACCAAGTCATGCGCATAGCAAAGTGGCTGCGTGCCCGAAATCCTGCAATTTACCAGACGTAAGTTTTTAGAATGCCAGCCCAGGTATTCTCCATTCAGTTCGGAGTCATAGACAGTTACATTCTCCGTATTCCAAAATGCATCTTTGGAGTTGATAACCGCATTACGGATTTCCACGTTCTTACAGTACTGGAATGAATAGTTTCCGTTTTGGGCGTAGTTTTGGATATTGATATTCTCGCTATGTATGAAAAGATAATCCGCTTTGTCTATCTGCACGTTCTTCAGGTCTATATTACGGCAATACCAGAATGTTTCCAAAGCGTTGGGCAACTGTACATTTTCGAGTTTTATCCCGTCCATTTCGCGAAACATCTTCGGGGCTTCTACCAAGGTATCTGCCATTTGCAGACTTTGGGAGTACCATAGCGCGGCACGGGCGCCTTCTGTAAAGAGACAGTTCTTCACTACAAATCCGTTGGTATGCCAAAAGGGATATTTTCCTTCAAAGCGACAGTTAATTGCTATGATGTTACTACATTCTTTCAGTGCGGATTCACCGGCGCGAATCGTCACATCTTCCAGTTGAAGGTCGTGGGTTGCAAACAGAGGACGTTCGCCTCCGTATTCTTTATTTCTTATTTGTTCCATTAGTTTATTTTTTTAGTCTGTTATTTCAAAAGTTACATTTACACTTCCTGCACCGACGGCGGAAGCCAGTCCCGAAGGATTCGTTATACGTCCCAAGCGGGTATAGGTATATGAAGTCGAGAAGCTCTCATAAAAAAGTACCACGCAAGTAGAACCGTAAAGCATTAAATCTCCCGTTTGAATGGTTCTCGGACTGAAAGAGGCTGTCGGCAAGCTGTTTTGTAGATAAAATAGCTTTTCATTGCCATTCAGTTCGGACATATTTACGGTCAAAGGCAGTAATTTCTTGAATTCTTTTGCTGTCTCATTACTTTCCAGGGTAGCGTTGAACGAAGCGGAGCCGATTGTTATTTTAAGATTGTTGCTCACTGGAACGTTTTCATTATTATTGTTATTATTACCAGAGTTGTTATTTCCATTATTCGGGGTTGTCTGCTGACCTGTTCCCTGCAATGGCTCATCCTCGCTGCATGATGCGGAACCGACCGATAATGCCAACATAGCGAAGATTGTTATTATATAGTGCTTCATAATGATTCATGTTTATTTCTTCAGATATTCCTTGAAGAAAGATTCCAGTTTGCTGAATGGTATAAGGCTTACACGGTCGTAAAGGTCTACGTGTCCTGCACCGGGCACTATATACAGTTCTTTAGGCTCGGCAGCCAGTCGATAGGCATCCTCGCTGAATTCGCGCGAATGGGCATTCTCCCCGGTAATGAAAAGCATGGGACGGGGTGAAATCGTTTCAATATCTGCGAAAGGATAGAAATTCATAAATTTCACATTACTTGAAAGGGTTGGATGAGTTGTTGTCAAAGGAGTTGCTCCTTCTGGTGTGAATTCTCCTCTTTGTGTACGGTAGAATTCATAAAATTCACGTTCTATCGGGCCGGATTTTTCTGTCAGCTCGTGCACTGTGCCACCTGTGTATTTTGTTTCTCCACCCAGGAATTCAACATAACGCTGCTCTGCCGCTTCCACCATAATTTGTTTTCTCTGCTCCAGAGTCAATGCATGTTTCAATCCGTTACGGCTGGCAGTACCCATATTATACATGCTGATTGTTGCAATGGCTTTGAGACGAGGATCTATTTTTGCCGCACTGATAGCGAAACTTCCACTGCCGCAAATACCGATTACACCGATAAGATTCCGGTCGACAAACGGACGTGTACCGAGAAAATCTACCGCAGCGCTAAAGTCTTCCGCATAAACTTCCGGCAGAACGGCATTGCGCGGCTCGCCTTCGCTCCCACCCCAAAAAGAAAGGTCTATGGAAAGTGTGACAAATCCTCGTTCCGCCATTTTCGTTGCGTAAAGGTTCGCACTCTGTTCCTTGACTGCTCCCATAGGGTGTCCGACAATGATTGCAGGGTATTTGTCCCCTTCTTTCATGTTCTTGGGCAGAAACAGATTTCCGGCTACCTTCATTTTATACTGGTTGGAAAAAGAAACTTTCTCCACACTTACCAAATCACTTTTATAAAAGTTATCTGCATCTGTCTGTGCAGAAGAAAAATTAGTTCCGAGCATCATAATAAATACAGTTGTTAATAATAAAATCCGTTTCATATCTCTTGCGTTTTAATAATTAAAGAATTGATTGTCTACTTTCTACATTGCAAAAATACGGTGAAATAAAGAGAGTGTATGTAGATGAATTACTGACATTATTACCCGAATTACAGATTATATTTTTTTCATCATTCTGCTAAAATCTCCATTTTAACCTGTTTGCGGGAATGGGGCATACGAACACGTAAATAAACGAACACAATGCTTGCAATCAGGAAAAGAAACGCGCCGAAAACAGAATAGCGGGTACCCATTTCCGTGATGAAGGCTCCGCATATAGCCGTACCAATCGTCGTTCCCAAATTGGCGGAAGTCAAAAACATTCCATTGGCAAAATCGGGAGCTTCGGGTGCGGAATCTGTTATCATGTATTGCATATTATTACTTGCGATACCTGCCAATACACCTAGAATAAGGATGATTATTACCATAGCTGTTATCCATTCTCCGACGAAGAACAAGAAGATATAGGAAGCTAACAGTGCAAAAGGCATGATGATTATTGAGCGTCTGGCATTTATCGAAAGCAGTCTCCCCGCCAGCACATTGCCTACAATATTCGCCAGTCCATATACAAGCAAGACGGCACTGATTACATTGTAGGAAACTTCCGTCACTGTTTTCAGATAGTCTGACATATAGCTGAAGAATCCGAACATGGCTCCGTTAATCAAGGTCACGGCAATGATTGAATGCCACATCTCCGTTTTCTTCAATACGCTAAGTTGCGCACCGTAAGATACTTTTTCTTTTACAGGCACGGAAGGGATAAACAGCATAGTAGCCACAAATACCAAAGCATTCACAACTGTGAAAAATAACATCGCCATGGAGAACGAAACTTCACTGGCAATGAAACTGGTCACCGGAACGCCCAGCACCATGCCGGCGGACACACCGATAAAGACTTTAGAAACAGCCTTGGGAGCCTGTTCCTTGCTAACAGACGCAGCAGCTACCGTAAAAGCCATAGATACATATACCGGATGCAGGAAAGCGGGAAGTATCCGGGCAATCAGCAATATGGTAAAGTTAGAGGTAAGCATGGATATGATATTGCTTAGCGTAAATAATCCCAGTACGAGCAGCATTACTTTCTTCCGGTTAATTCCCGAAAACAACAAAGGAGTGACTGGAGCCGAAGCAGCTACCACCAATGCAAAAACACTTACCGTCCAGCCGGCCTGCGGTACGGAGACATTAAAAGTTTCGGCAATCAAGGGCAGGATACCCACTACTCCCATCTCGGTGTTTATAATGCCAAACACACCGACCGTAAGGATAAAGACGAGCAAACCACCCGAATTGAGTTTTAATTTATTCTTTTGTTCCATAGCTGCTACATATAATTTATAATTCCAATTCTCTAGAAGTATAGAATTTAATCGACGCTACAAAGGTCGACAGAATTATGTGAAGCAGTTGTAGACAGATTACGGATATGACAACCCTAATTACAGATTCATCATTTCCTCTCTATGAAGATAGATTTTTTACACGTATCTTTATTACAGTTCAAATAAAAACAGCTATGAAAAAAGTGGTAAAAAAGCCTTGCTGTATTGGATCGAAATTCCAATATCAGCTTGATTGCCCCAAAAAAATAGTTATCTAGCACTGGCAAACAAATATCTGTTTTGCCGAATTATCATTAAATGCCTCTTCTTCAAATCCACCATACTTATGAATAATATGAAAACCATTCCATTCCAAATATGAATCCAGCTCTTGAGGGAAGAACATTCTCATATCCAGATTTTGAATAGAATTAAACTTGCCATTGATAAAATAATGCCATTCGATACGGTTAATCTGAGTTTTATTTTCATATCGCATAGTCTGCTTTATCAATACTTCCCTGCCGTCATCAGTTGTATATGTGGCAATTTCCTTCTGCTCTTTTTCACCTTCAACTATATATTGGATATTCGGATTAAAACAATCAAACAGAAATAAGCCGCCGTCTTTGAGGTGATTCTTAACGACGCTAAATACCTTAAATAAATCTTCATTCTTATATAAATGATGAATCGAATTAAATGGAATAAAGATAAGGTCGTATTTTTCCGGCAAATTCAAAGTTCTGATATCTGCCTCGATAAAACTTATTTCTAATCCTGCTTCGGAAGCTTTCATCTTTGCCTGAGCAAGCATTGAAGGGGTGTAATCAACTCCAGTAATATCATATCCTTCCTTTGCAATGGGAAGAGTAAGCCTGCCTGTACCACAACAAAGTTCAAGTATTCGGGCATCCTTGTTTTTGGGCAACCACCGCTTATAAAAGTACAAATCATCCAGATTGGTATTCATCGCATCATAAATATTGGCATCATAAATTAAATCACCCACTTTATAATCACTATTCATATATGTCGTCCTCCAATGTCTATTATCTACTATTTTCAGGTTTATCATCAGTCACATTTCCCAAGGTCGGTAATATAGGTAAAATAATCCGTAATCTATATACAAACCGAATCCAAAATCAGCAGTATCTTTGCAGTGTGATAAAGATAATAGGTATAAACGTAAAAAAAAACAATTGATATGTATTTAGAAAATATTTACTCTCCGGCAGACGTAAAGAAGTTATCGTTTCAAGAACTCAACGATTTAAGTAATGAAATCCGTGCATCACTCCTGCAAAAGTTGAGTGAACACGGCGGGCATTTCGGACCTAATTTTGGAATGGTGGAAGCGACTATCGCTTTACATTATGTATTCAATTCACCGGAAGATAAGATTGTTTTTGATGTATCGCATCAGAGTTATGTGCATAAGATGCTGACCGGACGGAAAGATGCTTTCCTCTATCCGGCAGAGTATGACAACGTATCCGGTTATTCCGAGCCACATGAAAGTAAGCATGATTTTTTTGTTATCGGTCACACTTCCACTTCCGTCAGCCTGGCTAGCGGATTGGCGAAAGGACGCGACCTGACCGGCGGTAATGAGAATATCATAGCCGTGATAGGCGACGGATCTTTAAGTGGCGGCGAAGCATTCGAAGGATTGGACTATGTGGCGGAGCTTGGTACAAACATGATTATTATTGTCAACGACAATCAAATGTCTATTGCCGAGAATCACGGTGGTCTTTACAAGAACCTGAAAGATTTGCGTGACAGCAACGGTCAGTGCGAATGTAATTTCTTCAAGGCTATAGGATTGGATTATATGTACGTGAACGACGGCAATAATGTGGAAGCATTGGTTGAGGCTTTCTCTAAAGTGAAAGATATTCAACATCCGATAGTAGTACATATTAATACCCTGAAAGGCAAAGGGTATGAACGCGCAGAACTGGACAAAGAGACTTACCATTGGCGTACTCCGTTCAATATAGAAACCGGAGAATCCAAGTTTGGCGAAACTGCGGAAGATTATAGCGAAGTAACCGCTCAATATCTGCTGAAAAAAATGAAAGAAGACAAGCGGGTGGTAACAATTACTTCGGGTACTCCTGCCGTTCTCGGGTTTACTCCCGACCGTCGTCAGGAAGCCGGCAAGCAGTTTGTTGATGTCGGTATTGCCGAAGAACATGCAGTGGCACTTGCTTCCGGTATTGCCGCTAATGGGGGAAAGCCTGTTTATGGGGTATATAGCACATTTATCCAACGATCTTACGACCAGCTATCGCAAGACCTCTGCATCAATAATAATCCGGCAGTCCTCTTGGTATTTTGGGGAACATTATCCGGTATGAATGATGTAACGCATCTCTGTTTCTTCGATATTCCGCTTATCAGTAATATTCCGAATATGGTCTATTTAGCGCCAACCTGTAAAGAGGAATATCTTGCCATGCTGGAATGGGGTATCCATCAGAATGAACACCCGGTGGCTATCCGTGTGCCCGCAACAGATGTGATTAGCTGTGGCGAGTCTGTGGAATCCGATTACAGCGTTCTCAATCGTTATAAAGTCGCTCATCGCGGTTCGAAAGTAGCTATCCTTGCGTTAGGTTCGTTCTTCGGATTAGGACAGTCGGTGCTGTCATTGCTGAAAGAAAAGGCAGGTATTGATGCAACGCTTATCAATCCCCGATATATCACCGGCATTGACAATGAGCTAATGGAAGAACTGAAAGCCGACCACCAACTAGTGATTACATTGGAAGACGGTGTGTTGGACGGTGGTTTCGGTGAAAAGATTGCCCGTTATTACGGTGCCAGTGATATGAAAGTCCTTAATTATGGAGCGAAGAAAGAATTCGTAGACCGGTACGACATACAAGAGTTACTTCGTGCCAATCATCTGACAGATGAACTGATTGTAGAAGATATAAGAAAGATTATCGGTTAAAGAAGTCCTAACCAGTTCATTATATATTCATGTAGGTTGATGCACTTCCGTAACGGGGGATATGCATCAACCTACTTCTATTTACTATCTATTCTGACTGTCTATCTCTTTAAGCAATTCGTCAACAGCCGTTTTCAGTTGCATATCTTCCCCTTTCACTACCGTTTCAGGGCTATTGGCAACCTTAATATCAGGCTCTAACTGGCTATTTTCCAGATAACTTCCATCCGGCAGACGATAACCGATAATAGGAATACCGAATACCAGTGAAGGGTCTTGCAATGTTTCCCAAGATACGCTTGTCATTGTTCCCGGCACAGGCATACCGACCAGTTTGCCTATCTTCTGGTGTTTGTACACCCAAGGCGTACCGTGCGCATTGGAATAGTTAGCTTCACACTGCAACATGATAGAAGGTTTATTCCAGCGACGGCTCGGCATATCACAGGCTTCGCGTCCGCGTACTACCTGCGTAAAGTATTTCTGACCGCTGAAAAGTATCTCGATATCTTCGTGCAGACGACCGCCGCCATTGAAACGGGTATCAATCACAATTCCGTCACAGTTGTTATATTTACCCAAAATATCCGAGTAAACAGTACGGAAACTTCCGTCGCCCATGGACTGGATATGTACATACCCCAACCGACCGTTCGACCATTTCTCAACATCGGCAGCACGTTGTTTTACCCAACGTTTATATAACAAACCGTTGAGTCTTCCGCTAGTGATAGGCATTACCACTTCTTCCCAACGCTCCTTATTCTGCGGATTATACAACGAAACCAGGGTTTTCTTTCCGGCTTTATTATTCAGTAAAGCAGTAATATCCTTATCCGGAGCCAGTTCCTCACCGTTAATCTTTTCAATAATGCAGCCTGCTTTTACTTTTGTACGGGAATGGTCGAACGGGCCTTTCTCGATTACCTCAGCGATTTTCATTCCTTTTTCCTGGTAATTCCAATCGAACAACAAGCCCAGATTAGAAGTTACATCTCCCCCGCCTCTCGGAGAATAACGTCCTCCTGTATGCGAAACATTCAGTTCGCCCAACCATTCGCTCAATAATTCCGCAAAGTCGTAGTTGTTGTCAATATGAGGCAGGAACTTGCGGTAAGCAGCCGTCATAGCATCCCAATCGACCCCATGCATAGTAAGATTGTAGAAGCGTTTTTGATGTTGCTTGTACACATGGTCGAACATTGCTTCACGCTCGGCAGCCAAGTCCATTTTCATTTCAGCCTGATAACTGATTGATTTCAATGCATCCGACTTCGCATCCATTTTCTGCATCATCCGGCTTCCCAACAAGAAAATGTCCCCTTTCTTATCCAACATCAATGATGCCCAACCGGTATTGAGTTTGTGCAAACGTTTTGTGTCTTTTTCACGAAGATTCATTTTCCAAAGGTCATAGCCGCCTTCGAAAGCTGAGAAGTAATAAAGATTCTCTCCGTCTTTTGAGAGTATGGCACTGCCTAAATCGGAAGAGTTGGGAGTCAGACGGACGATACGGTCTTCAATGCCGTTAAGCTCTACTACTATATCTTTCTTGTCTGCTTTATTTTCGGATGACTTGTCCTCGTCAGCTTCATCCTTTTTGGACTTATTTACATCTTTCTTCTTGTCACCGTCTTTCGCTTTCTTCTGTTCCTTTTCTAATTCTTTGAGCAGTTCGAAGTCTTCCTTGCTTAAGCGATAGCGGTCATAAGCATCCTGATTCAAGAATACCAGCATCACATCCTGTTGTGAACCCCAAGAAGCATGCGCACGCATACCGTAACGTTCAGTTTGGAAAAGAATAGCGTTTCCATCCAGTACCCAACGCGGAGAACCGCTAATATATCCGCTGTTAGTCAAGTTGGTAATAGTACCGCCTTGTGCGCTGACAATACCTATATCCGAATAAGGATCATGGCGATTGCCAATAAATTCAAGAGTAAACCATTTGCCGTCCGGCGACCATTCATAGTCGAATCCGCCTCCGGTATTATACCATGTAGAACCGTCCGTCACTTGACGAACTTTCTTCGTCTTTAAGTCAAGTACCATTAAGCGGTTACGGTCTTCGATGAAAGCCAGCTCCTTACCGTCCGGAGAATATTGCGGATAAGCACGTTCCACTGTTTTTGAAGGAAGCAAGACTTCTTCCTCGATAAGAGTTGCATTAGGGAAATTGGCTTCTTCCTTACGGGCTATTTTGGCGGTGTAAAGTTGCCAGTTACCCGTCCTTTCACTGGCATAGACCAGCGTCCGGTTATCCGGGGCAAAGGACACAGCGGCTTCTTTTCCCGGAGTATTCGTGATTTGCTTTGTTGTAGTGTAATCCGTCGAAGTGACAAAGACATCACCACGCACAATGAAAGCAACCTGTTTGCCGTCCGGAGATACGGAAGCGGAATTAGCGCCCTGAGAAAATTTGAGGGAAGCAATCTCCTTTTCATCATCCCGGACAAGTTCAACGTTTACTTTCTTCGGACGGGCATTGGCTTCCTGTGTATAAAGCTCTCCGTCATAGGTATAACACAATGTACCTTTATCACTGATTGACAAGAAACGTACCGGATGCGTACGGAATGTAGTTATCGCTTTTACCTCTTGAGGCACATTCGACGTTTGCGAAGTATTCAGTGAAAAGTTATAAACATTGAATGAGCCGCCGTTGCGCTCGCTAAGAAAATAGACAGAATTGCCGTCGGGCGCATACACCGGATTGCGGTCTTCCCCTTCCCGGTTCGTTAGATTGGTATGTTTTCCCGATTGCGTGTTATACAGCCAAATATCTCTGGTTATAGAAGAAGTATGGTGTTTTCTCCATTCATCTTCGAAGCCTTTACGGTCTTGATAAAGAAAGTTTTTCCCCGATTTATCAAAGCAAACCCATTCGGCAGGAGTAGCGAGTACTTGCTCGGTACGTCCTCCGCCAGCAGGTACTTTATACAATTCCGTCATTGCTCCGGTAGGAAACAAAGCGCTACCTGCGGGGTCTTGAATAGATGCGGAGAAAAGTACAAACTTTCCGTCCGGAGTAAAAGCCGAAGGAATCTCCGAAGCGGAATGATAAGTCAGCCTTTGGGCGGTTCCGCCGTCAGCAGGCATGATAAAGAGGTCGAAATTCCCATTCCGGTCGCTGGCAAATGCAATTTGTTTTCCGTCGGGCGACCAAACGGGGTTAGCTTCATAAGATGCTTGTGTTGTCAACTGAACGGCTGTCCCACCCTGTGCGGGGACTTTGTAAATATCGCCTTTATAACAAAAGACAATCTCCGTTCCATTCGGTGAAATACGTGCGTCACGCATCCACAAAGGAGTAATGGCATAGCTGGACAATGCGGTCAATGCCAGTGCTAAAGAAGTTATTAGTTTCTTCATATCAAATTATTATATATATTTTATTTCAACAAATCAGTTTGAATTAGTTTTCCCGTGTAATTATAGAATACCCTGTCACCAAAGTCTTTGTAGAAGAAAGCATATTTATCTACTCCTGTACAATGGCAGACACCAATCTGACGCGGCAGATATTCTTTCAGATAATCTGCAATGATCTGATATTTCCGTTCTTCTGCGTTATGAATATGAAAACCGCCTAACAGTAAGTTACAAGGAGATTCGGGAAATGCCGCACGGACTGTTCGCAGGATATTTGTAATTCCTCGATGAGAACAGGCGCTCAATACAGAAAAACCGTCCGGCTCTACCAACACTACCGCCAATTCATCCTGAAAAGTATCCGGTATATGGCAACCGTCTTCTTTCTGAACCCGAAAGCGTTCGAAATGGGTATCCTCATGGTCGATAATATCAATAGAGGGAAAGAGAAATACGCCGGGAAGCAGTTCGGTCTGTTCTTCGATAAAACGGAAACGGGAAAGGTCGAAAGTCTGCGTATGCTTCATTCCATTTTCGCGTTCATCCTTAAATTTTGGAGAGAAGGCTTCGCGTTTGCAGACAACTGTTGCTTGTTTGTTCAGCTCCAAGAAATGACGCAGACCTCCCGTGTGGTCGCTATGCCCGTGGGATAATATCAGATAATCAACTTTCTGCAAGTCAATATGCAGCAGGCGGGCGTTACGGATAAACAAATCGGACGCTCCCGTATCAAAGAGTAATCTATGTCCCGATGTCTCAATATAGAGAGAAAGACCGTGTTCTGCCTGCAATTTACGTCCATAGACACAATTCTCTACAAGAGTCGTTATTGTATAGCCCATGATGCTTAGTTATTAAACGAATCATACAAAATAAAAAGTTCTGCCACAAAATTATAATAATTCTGTGGCAGAACAAGCAATCCAGTCAATTAAAATTCTTGACTTTTCAATCTATTCGATTGAAATATCATTTTTATGCTTCAAAAGGTCACATAAGATAGCGTCACTATCCGGTCGTCATAGCGTCACTATCTTGTTGTTATAGCGTCACTATCCTGCAAGCATAGCGTCACTATAATAAGCCGGTGACAGTTATACCATTTTTCCCATGTTGTAGGCTTCCTGCATGTATGGAGTATCTTTAATCTCCCCTACCTTCCAGGCGCCGATTCCATAGACCGTTCCTTTTTCCTGTGGCCCTTCCAGACAATCGAGGAAGCCACGGAAACCGTCTATTGTACGTTCCATCATTGCCTTATTATCCTCTGCCGCCGCAATAATGAAATAAAACTCCTTGTTCGTTATCTCCGTATAACGTGCGCAGCAACGGTCAATCATAATCTTCATCTGACCGCACATTGTATAGAAATACACGGGAGTCGCCATTACAATCACATCGGCAGCAATCATCTTCTCCACGATTTCCGCCGCATCATCCTTCTGCGGACAAGGCTTGCCGTACATACTACAAACACTGCATCCCGTGCAAGGATGAACCGTTTTGTCTTTCAATACAATCTTTTCCACTTCATTGCCCGCTTCGAGAGCACCTTTCATAAATTCATCACAAAGCAAATCCGAATTGCCGCCTTTCCGCGGACTGGACGAAATTATCAGAACTTTTTTAGCCATAACTTTACTTTATTAGTTTTATCTTTTAGAATGATTCAGTCTTTTCACTCTGCAAAAATAGGCAATTTATAACATAGCGAATGTATATAAATTACAGAGAGATGTACCTTAATTACAGATTACCAGACATTCCTGTGAATCCTATCCCCTACCCGGATTTCTTTCTGTTTACAAATATGTGCATTCTCCGCCGCATATCCAATAGCGAGAAAGCAGGTAAACTCATATCCGTCAGGAGCATTGACGAGATGTTTCACATACTCCGGTTCGTTGCCAATAGGAATACGGAATGCACACGCCAGTCCTTCCGCCGTTGCTGCTAACAGGATATTCTCAACGGCTGCCCATGCAGAAGCGAAATAGTTAAGTGAACTTTGGTCGGCAGGTTGGCACAGAGGAAAATCCTTTTGCCGGAAAAATGGAAGTACGAGACAATTGCTTTGCATAAGCATACGTTGTTGTTTGGGCAACGCATCAACAAACATGGCGTGTTCATCCTTATCCATCAGGTCGGCAGCAGCATCAAGCCCTGTCTGCTGAATGTTCTTGGTGTTTTCCGCCACAGGCGATATGAGTCGGGCAATGTTTTCCTGCCCTCTCACGACAATAAACTCAAACTGCCGCAAATGGTCATTAGTCGGAGCTTTGAATGCGGCCGACAATACTTTTTCCAACACTTCATCCGTCACCTTCTTATCGGAAAAGTCGCGAATAGTTCTTCTATTCTCTAGAACTTGATAGAAATCCATAACAATACATTTTTAAGAGTTATACTTATTGTTTTCGGCAGCAAAGTTACCCGGCTTTCTTGTCATATATTTGTGGTATCATCTTAGAGATTTGTCGTATATTTGCATACAAGTCATTTTAAGCATTACTTTTATGGAAGATACCGCCATTCCTTATGAATTGCCCGAAGTGGAGAATCACTCTTTTTTCTTTATAGACCAACGAGTGACAACAAGTATCGAAGCCAAACTGCATCGGCATGATGCATGGGAGTTGTATTATGTTGTCCATGGATATGGCAAACGAATGGCAGGCGACACATTGCAACCTTTCGCAGCAGGCGACGTGGCGTTAATACCACCGTCCATGCTACACCACTGGGAATATTCACCGGATTCGGCAGACGATGACGGGTATGTCCGTTATTTAATGGTAGCTTTCAGTCATTCGCTTGTAGAACGGTGTATGGCAGTATTTCCCGAACTGCGTAATCGTCTGACGGGCATTACATTCCCGACGAACGCACTGAAATTCGGTACTGGAAGTTCACAAACCATTCGTCGGATATTGTCACAAATGAACGATATGGACGAGTTGGGACGCCTATGCGAAATGTTTCGTCTGCTACCTGCCATATTTACTTCATCCGACCATACCTTTGCCGGAAAGCCCATGAATATTGAACGTGACGTGAGACGTATGCAGCAAATCTGTGTTTATGTAATGACTCACTATATCCATACCATATCTTTGGATGATATTGCCGCAGAAGTAGGCATGAACCGCTCTGCTTTCTGTTCCTACTTCAAACGTTGCAAAGGAATGACCTTCTCGCAGTATGTAACCCAATATCGCTTAAATACAGCCTGCGAACTTCTTAAACATTCACAAAAGCAAGTATCCGAAATTTGTTTTACGGTCGGTTTTAATGATTTGCCCCATTTCGTCCGAGTTTTCACAAATACCTTGGGAATGTCTCCGTCCAAATACAGAAGACGATTTCAATAGTCATCTCTTTCTCCAAAGACAATTTTATATCCTAACCATTTAATGCCATTTCTCCCTTTTTATTCGTTTATTACAGAGATTTTCCGTAAGTTTGTCCACGATACGAACAACATGATGCAATGAAAAAAATACAACTGACCGACACACATAAAGAAAAACTGTTTCAAATCCCTCTTTTCCGGGATTTGCCCTTGAATATAAAAGAATCTTTATTAGAAAAACTGGATTTCGTAATCTACGCAGCAGACAAAAAAGAGATAGTCGTCACACAAGGAACGCCTTGTAACAAACTGTATGTGTTGTTGGAAGGGAAATTACGCACGGATATTATCGACGGACTGGGAAACGAAGTGATGATTGAATATATCATTGCGCCACGCACTTTTGCCACTCCACATCTTTTTAATCCAAACAATACACTGCCTGCCACGTTCACCGCCCTTGAAGACAGTGTGATACTTATGGCAACCAAAGATTCTACGTTTAAAGTTATCAGCCAAGACCCGCAAGTGTTACACAACTTTCTCTGCATTGCCGGTAATTGCAACATTTGTACCGTATCACGGCTGAAACCCCTCTCCCGCAAGACTGTTCGGGAAAGATTCATTGTTTATCTGTTCGAGCATAAGAAGAAAGATTCCCTGATAGTAGAGATTACACATACGCAATCCCAACTTGCCGAATACCTCAATGTATCCCGCCCTGCCTTATCGAAAGAAATTAATAAGATTATCAAGGAAGGGCTTATCACCATGGAAGGGAAACGGGTGGAAATCCTGAACAAAGCAGCTTTAGAGAAATTCATATAATAAAAATGTGGCGCAGCTTAAACTTTCGGTTTTATGCTGCGCCACACTTGTCAGAATGTCATCCCTATTTAATTACCATTTTGTGAAAAACACTTTCGGATTGATATTCAACGATACCCACCCCCAGTCTTGCCAACTCTTATGATTGCCGCCTTTCACTACATCCATCGTCTTTGTGCCACGCATGAAAGAATATCCGGCAGAGAGTTTTACGTCTTTCATCACCGACAAATTGATTTGATAATCAACTTCCGAACCTAAGGACTTATTCAAGTCCGGCAATTCAACCGCGGTAGTGAAATAGTGATAATTCAACTCCATATCCACCTTGTCCGACGCACGGAAACGAGCACCGATACGGCTGTCCATTAAACCCGGCGCATAACCGTTCACAAATAGATTCGCATAGAAATAATCCATACTTCCGTAGAACTTATGGTGTGTTCCGTAGAGAGGGTCGAACGCTTTAAACTTGTCGCCGTTTCCCTTATCGCCGCTCAGATAGTCGAAACTTGCCACAACTCCCCATGTCTTGTCAAAAGCATAGGCAGCCTGCACGCTTCCCATTAATGCCGACACTTTCTCAGCATCCTTATTCTTGCCCGTCTGATAGTAGAAAGCGCCGTCCAGATTCCAGCTACCGGGCTTATAGGTAAGATACGTTCCCATTGTTTGCAGATAACGGGTATGCGAATCCTGCGTAGCCGCATCCCCGGTTTCCAATCCCAGGTTCATAAACAGCAAAGAAGCGCCGAACGGAATTGCATCCGCCTTATAGTGATACCATACAGTCTGCATATTCTTATAAGGCTGTGCACCGGAAGCATAATAAGTACCGCCTATCTTCTTCTCGTCATTCTGGTTGAAGGCAAGAATAAGGTGTACCTCATTATTCTTATTCGCATATCCCAGTTTCAATGCGTCATGATAACGTCCCGCCACATTCCAGTCCAATCCGCCCAAAATACGCTCATCGTCATAAACCAATGCCTGACGCCCCAACTGGGCAAAAAGGCCGTGTCCGAAATCAAGTTTTGCCCATGCTTCGTTCAGGACAAAACGCCCGTTCTTGTCGATCTGCGGATCTTGTCCCCAAACTCCGACGTGCTGTGCCGACATCTTGATTTCCAAGTCCGACCGCTTGTAGTCAATTGACAAACGGGCACGATTGTTGATAGACGATGCGGCTTTCATCCCTTCATTGCGAGGAAACCAAGCTCCGTTCCGATACTCCGCCCGAGGTCTGATTTGCATCGACATCGAGAACTCATTTTCCTTCTCCGTGTTTTGTGTGTATGCCATGCTTGGCAATAGCATCATAAGCACTAATGACCAATAAAATGTTTTCATCAATATTGCAATTTAAATGATTTGATATTTCAATTCAAATTATAAGTGTGTACACTGACACCTTGTGCCGACGGAAGATAATTGATTCCATACCAGCACATCTGTAATAAAACAAACGATACTAACAAAATAACTAATGCCGGACGCACTTTCAACGGTTTACCCAGTCGGAAATGTATATATGTAAGATAAGAGAACCAAGTTGCCGCTGCCCATGTTTCTTTCGGATCCCAAGCCCAGTAATGTCCCCAAGCTTCCTTTGCCCAAATAGCTCCCGTAAGCATACCCAATGTCATAAAAGCCAGACCTACATAAGTAAGGTTATCGCATAAATCCATTTCTTTCCGTTCAATCTCTTCTTTCTTGAACCAAAGCAGATAAATAGCCATTACCACCGCAGCCCCCAACATAGCATAAGCAAACATATACACAATAACATGAGGAGCAAACCATGGACTCTGTAAAGCAGGCATTAACGTCTTGTTGTGAATCTCCGGCTTAAAGATATTGATACAGATAAAGACTAATGACAGAACGCAACTGAAACTAAGAATCCATTTATACTTCCAACGTATATACGTTATCAATCCAGCCAACGGCAGAAAGAAAGAATACCACAAACGTGTCTCTCCCATTGTCCGCATCGGAGGACGTTCCAAAGAAACCCACATGCCGAGGATAAAACAGAAAAATACAGCCAATCCCAACAGAGTAAATCCGTATGCCCATACCGTTTTCTTTCCTTTCCAAGCAGCAAAAGCCCCCAAGCTCCAACAAACCAATGCGACTACCGCAAACAATATAAAATATTCCCAACTCATTCCTTTTCCTCCTCTTTCCTCTTTTGTGCATTCACAAACAGACAAACGGCCCCGAGCATCATCATAACGATCCCTGTATAAACTACCGGCAACCACGGATCACGAACCAGTTCGAAGATACTAATATCACTCCAACCCCCTTTCGACTCATCATAACTAAGCTGATAGATTTTCCAGCCTTCTATCTCCATAGGACGGTTCACTTCAATCGTATCTTCCGTAATTGTTCCCTCCTGCGTATAGACTTTCACTTTCGAAGCAAAGCGTTGCGGTTCTCTTTCCGGCATTACGAGGCTAGTCAGAGAATCAAGGCGCAATGCCTTATAAGGGAAAAGAAAACTCCCACAACTCACCCAGCCTTCCTTCGTCTGCCGGTTCTTTCGGTTCACAGCTTTCAAATGTACAGCGTAAGTTGCTCCCATAGAATGAAAATCCGTAAACTTCAGCGTATCCTCGGTAGCTACGGAGGCCGCCATTGGAATGGATTGTTGAATAGTCAGTTCCCAATCCTGCAAAGTCCCACCGTATACTTCTTCTTCAAGCAATAAATGTACAGGAGATTTTTCGGGAAGTGCACGTCCGGTTTCATTATCAATCAGCATCAGTTTTGGCGGATATTCATCAATAGTAAAATCTTTTAATTCGATAGCCAACGGAAGTTCTGTCAGTTGTCCTTTATCATCGGTAGCCCGCCATTCCGCGTTTCCCATTCGGGTAGTCATTTTCAGTCGCTGCATATCGGCATTCCCTAAAGTAGCTGCAATCAATGCAATGAATAATCCGATATGATTGAGAAGAAACGAAAGGCGGCCGAACTTCAAAGGGAAACTGGTACGGAGTATCGTTAATCCCAATGCAGTGGCCATCCATAAATAAAGCAGAACGAAAGACCAGGATGAAATCATCTGTGAAAATCCCAGTATGTCATTCGAAGCATGACCGGAAGGAGCCTGCCGGATAAGACCCATTACCACCGTCATACCGACCACCCAGACAAGGGAAGAAACGGCTGCGGAATAATGGCTCAACCACCCAAACAAATAGACTCGTTTACGGAGAAGGTGCATGGCTATCAGAACAATGATATATACTGATAACACTATTAAATTAACCGGCCAGGCAAACAGATTCCAATTGATACCTCCTACCGTTATTTGCAGCAGTGCACCTATCACCAATAATCCTGCACCAATAATCAGACCTTCTTTATAGCTCCACGGTTTGCTCCACATATACTACTATCTTATTTTTGTGCCAGACGACCATTTGATTTCGCTTTCTCCAACCAAGCCGGAACAGTCGTTTTCAGAAATCTCTCCTTGGCCGCTTTTTCCGCGTCGATATCCAGACCGATATATTGCTGTGCCTTTCCTTTAGTGGAAATATCAGGCATCGGCACATCTCCGGTAAATCCATTCTTCGCAAGCACCTTAGATACAGCTAAACGGGCCTGCATAGCACGATCGAGCCCATGAGAAAGGATTCTCTGAATTTCCTGCGGCGCATGAAAAGCACCTCCGTGGGAAGCCACTCCGAAATCCCAACGCCACTGCGCCTGACGAATCAGAGCAAGCACATTTTTCATTTGCTCTTCTGTCGCCCCATTATCCCAGGCATATTTAGCTTCGATATGCGCTTTTGCCAACTCCTGCTCCAAACGGTTACGGATTTCATTCGCTTTGCGTTGACGTTCATAAACGTTATTACGCAATGTTTCTTCGCTTTCACGGTGACAGACCTGACAAGTACGGTCAATCATTGCCAACGGACTCTGGATATGGTGGTCGCTGAATTTCACACCGCCTTCACTCTTATAAGGCATGTGGCAATCGGCACAAGAGACACCTCTCTGACCGTGAATACCCATTTGAGCAATTTCGTAATCCGGATGCTGTGCTTTCAAAATCGGGGTACGGCTCAATTTATGAATATAATCATAAAAACCGGCTTCATCATAATAGGCTTCCATATCTTCCACAGTAAAGCCTTTATCCCAAGGGAAAGTCAGGTATTTGCCGTCACCTTTGAAGTAATATTCTACGTGACATTGCGCACATACGAGCGAACGCATTTCCTGTGGAGTAGCCTTTGTAATATCCTTGCCTTGGCGTTGGAACGCTTCAATCAAAGCCGGACGGCTGATATGAAGATTCATCGTTTCCGGATCGTGGCAATCGGAACAACCGATCGGATTCACAATTTCCGCACCCATGGCACCCCACTTATTGTTATAGAAAGAATCAACGCCCAATGCTTCCATCATACGGGGAACATCCGGGCTCTTGCAGGTCCAGCAGGTAGACGGTTGAGGACCGTCGGTAGGATTCACAGGTGCTCCGGTACGAAGCGAAGCCGTGATATCTTCGATAGCATGCATATGTCCGCGCGGAGTGGAATAATCTTTCGAGAAAGCATATCCCGCCCAAAGTATTACCATATTAGGACGTTGTTCCAGTACATCAACGGCAACATTTCCATTAAACTCACTTTGGAAATCTGTTTTTGCAGTTTCCGCCCAAGTCTGATATTCACGAGGGAAATCATTCTTAAAGAGTTCGTTGCGTGCTTCAATCCCTTTGATGACAGTCTTGCGATTATTAAAGATACTAGTTACTTCCGCCCGCCTCTCCATTAATGCAGAAACGCATAGTCCCAAAACAAAAACAACAACCATTGAGCCTCCGAACAACAGCCATCCTTGCCATGATTTTAATTTCTTTTCCATTCTATATCGGTTTTATTATTTTATTACGTAGTTATATTTTGCTTATTCTTTATTATCTATCATTTTTTGGAGCCATTCCGGCACGGGCGATTCGGGAAGCGGTACAATAGCTCCCGGAGCCGTGGACAGCGAGTTCTTCCCGCCATGAGGGACATCGCGGTGACAATCCCAACAAGCCTTTCCTTCTCCTACTTGCGACAGCATATAATCTATCTTTCCCGTCTTCACAAACTCCGTATTCAGTTGTGTATGGCAACGGATACAGTTATTCATAATCACTTGCGAACTGGCTTCGTGTGCCTGTATCACCTGCGGCTCACTTTTCGTGAGAAACGCCGCTACGTGCTTCATTCCGTCAATCCCCTTGAATGTCCACTTCTTTACCGCGTTTTCGTGAGGAACATGACAGTCATTGCAAGTAGCATCCCGGGCATGCGAACTATGAAACCAGGTTGCATAATAAGGAGACATGATATGGCAATTCACACATGCTGCCGGATCATCTCCCAAATATGTATGTGCCCGAAGCATATACATAAATAAAACTCCTCCGCCCACGATAACGCCGGCAATAACGACAGCTATTATCTTCGACTTATACGAAGGAAAAATTCGATTTATAATTGGCAACTTTATCATAGGGAAAAGTATTTTTCACAAAAGTAAAGCTTTGAAAACAATAAAGGTGTAATAGATATTACACCTTTAAATTTCTTTCTCCAATTTTGTACCTACAAAGGTCGCATTTTTTACAATGCACCTACTTATAATACCTTTATTCTATTCATGATGATATTCTTCTTCTACATCGTTACTCAATTCGATATTACGGGCAACATACGTCTCGTTTCCTGCAGCGTCCGTGCAATAAACCATTAAATGATAATCTCCCGGAGTTGCATCTTTCGGAATCATAATATCATGATGATGAATATGTGCCGCTTTCTTTCCGGAAATATCATAAGACTTGTTGAAGCTGAAATCGACAGTTTCTCCGGCCCCCCTGCTTTTTCCATGCGAATGGTGATCGAAGTTGCTGTGTATTTCAATCATATACGACTTCAACATCACGTCGTCCGACAGATCCATTTCAAAATGCACGCCGTATTCACTTCCTATTTTCAGCGCTTGCCCTTCTTCGGGTTCGTGCAGTTCAATCACCGGCTTAGTGGTATCACTATCCGAATCGTCACAAGAGATAAATACAAAAACAGACATTGCCAAAAGGCTGATTATCGGGAGATATAATTTAGTTCTCATTACAGTAATTTTTTAAATGGAATTTTGATTAATAATTGGAAGTTGCGTCCCGGTTCGGGGATTTCTACTTTCCTGTAAAAACTAAGATGATTGTAATATCGGGTATTGAAAATATTCCGGGCGGTCAGGGTTATTTCTATTGCCTGATTCCCCCGAATGGGAATATTCAACGAACCGCCTAAATGGAACAGGTTTACACCCGGTGTACGGTCTTCGTTACGATCTACGCGATTTTGCCGGGCTATGGACTGCCACTCTGCATAAAGCATAACCTGTTTCCTCTGCCATGTCAACGTGTTCCGCATACTAAACGGAGGAGAAAAACTTAACGGGATATGCTCGTCGCAGTTGTAGGTATAAACATACTCACCGGAAATACGGTAATTGAAACTACGCAGAAAGTGAATGTCTATCGTTGCTTCCGTTCCGGCAAACAGCGCCTCGGCTCCTGTGTAACGATAAATCTGTCCGGCATGCGGCAGGACAGACCACTCGCCCGTAGGACGCAGAAAGATGTAGTTACTAAACCAACTGACGAAGGGAGAAACGGAAATGGAAAACCCGTTATACCGTAAGTTATAAGAAGCGTCCATTTGCCATCCCTGTTCTGATTTCAGATTTGTATCTCCCTGTTCATGCCGGAAGGTCCCGTGATGCACACCGTTAGCCGCCAGTTCGTTCGCACCGGGCAGACGGAAGCTACGACCGACGTTTGCTTTTACCATGTGCCGTTCGGACGGTGTCCATACCAATCCCAGAGAGAATGAATAATCACCGAATTTCTTTTTCACTGCATGGCTGTTCCACTTATAGTGTTCTACCTGTTCTTCATCATATCCCTGTTTTCGGAGATAATCGGCAAGATAGGCATCTTCATGCGAAGATATATGAATATATCCATAGTCATACCGCATTCCTCCGCTGACGGAGATAACATTATTAGGCTTATAAGTCGTAAGCCAAAGCAATCCGGTGGTGGAACGGTAGTATTCAGGCAATAAGAATGAATAACCGGAAATATCGTTCCGTTGATGCTGTCCGTCCCAACCCAATGCATGTTCCCACGAAGAAGAACCGATAAAGCGGACTTTTACCGATGCACTGAGAGTATTCAAGTTGAAAGCCAGTTCCTTGTCCGGGTCTTTCTCCGGTACGGGTTGCGAACCGTAATGGGTATGGAAAACACTCCATTCTTCACGGTGATTATTCTGGAATCCAAAGTCGCCCGACAAAACTAGCTTCTCCCACGCATACTGCTGAAGGGTAGTCACCTTCAGATGATTCACCTTGCTGTAAGGTAATTCCATGTTACGGCTGTCCCCGTCATCTTCTACGCGGGATACATCCGGTATACCATGCGCCCCCGGAAAGAAACCAGTTTTTTGGTAGACGTTACTTACGGAATAGTTCGCTTTATATCTTTGCCGTTGATATTGGGCGAAGAATCCGATATTGCGTTCAATGCCTGCCGTATTCTTTAGCTTACGCCCGTAAACAGGCATTTTTTGCGTCAGGTAAACAATAGTATCCGTAGGGATGCGGTAATCCCCGAAATGCTGTTCGGAATAACGGACTTGTGCATACCAGAAACTCTTCTTTATTCCCAGCATAAATGATCCTCCGAGCGTTCCGTTGACGGACTTTCCCAGAAGTGTAACGTCTCCGAATAACATATCTACCGAGGGTACGGGAGGTGAAGTTATGTCAATCACCCCTCCCATTGCATCACTGCCATATAGTAGTGAAGAAGGACCTTTCAGGACATTGACAGTTCCGATATTGAAAGCATCCAGTTCCAGTCCGTGGTCGGCTCCCCATTGTTGTCCTTCCTGCTTGATTCCGTTTTCGAGTACAGCAATCCGGTTGAATCCCATTCCTCGGATCATCGGTTTGGAGAAGCCGGAACCTATATCCATTGCTTGCACGCCGGGGATGTTCTCCATTGCTTGCATGAAGTTTCCCGTAAAATGTTTGCGCAGAAAATCCTGATCCACTACATCAACCGCAAGCGCAGACTTTTTGGCTTGACGTTGCTGGTACGACTCGGTCACAACGACATCAGGCAAAAGTAAACTCTTGATTGAATCGGACTTCTGTGCGTGGGCGGGTAAGACTACAGTCAGCCCCAATACGCCCGAAATAATTCCGATACGCATCAATTACAATCTTTTATATAATGTGTAAAATGAATGTGAGGACAGGTTACGATAAGCCCGCCTTCTTGAAAAGTTTGATTATGTAATTATGCAACAGGGGGTGCACGCAATTGATGTGAATAAGTCCGTTTGCAAACGACCTTATCCTGATAAACAACCGGCTCGTAAGGCACGAGCGTTAATGTACAATGAAATTCTACCGGTTGAGGTTCAGTAAAGAAAGAAAGGGAGTATTGGCATATCGCACAATCTTCGGATGATTTGTGAGAATGCCCGGCATGAGAACATGACTTTTCATCCTCGCTTCCATGATAGTGAAAGGTCTTCACTACAAAGAACGGAATGAATGTCATGAACAACACCCATGCTATGTACGCTCTTGTTTTTCTCTTATGATACATTCTCCCTCTATTGATTATATAGAATAGCGGGAACAAATATAGGGGTATGAAAGAGAACTGACAAATTATCAGGCTTAATATGTGTTATCAGACAATATTCCTTTTCTGAAATTACCTCTGAAAAACTATTTTTAAATCATCTCATTCTTCCTGTTTCCATACATAAAACACATTCCTTCCCGCTCTAGTTACGGCAGCAGTATTCAATGTCCATTCACGGATATATACTTCGTCCGCTTCCGGCGTATCAACCAACTTCAATCTCTGCGGCTGCGCATTGACAGCCAACAGTTCGCCGACGGTGGTTTTCGCATCCAGTTTATTCTGGTACTTTTCGATAGCTTATGTATCCAAAGAAAGAAGGATTGTATGCCACTCCGATCTTCTCTGATATCTTCATCGGGTAAGCAGAGTTCATCCAAGCGACTACCAGATCAGGAGAATTTCAACTTCAGTTCCTCACGCTTCGCCTGAGCAACCGAACGGCTTTTATCCAAAACAGCAGTTATATACGCATTGTTTCTACCCGCCTTACGAATGATAATCTTAGGTTCGATGATTTGCAGGAATCCGGTTTTCTTATACCCCAAAATAGGCATTTTTTATTTTATGGCAAAACGGGCGGTCATTTCATATCTCAGCTTGATGACACGGTACTGTTCAGTAGCCGCCGTCCCCATGCTGACATTGCTCTGTGCCTGGAAAGGAAGGTAACGGCTTATATTGTTATCGGCAGGTTCGATGATACGAATGACTTCACCCAATTGCTGTCCCATTGCTGCCACCAGATAGGATGCTTTCTCACGGGCTGCTTTCAATGCTTCAATCTTTCCCTGCTTCCTATACATCGGCAAGTCCTTATGTTTCAGTTCCCCGATACGCATTGATTCAATTCCCCATGTATTGACAGACCGGATAATGGAATTGATTTGCTCGAAATCCGTAAGACGAATATCCAGTTGTTTGCCAATCAGGAATTCCTTCCCTCTCTGACGCCAATAGTCCCCTACTTCCTGCGTACGGATAGCCTCATCCGATATTCCTATTTTACGCAAACTTTTACGCAAATCTTTCTCTATCACAGTCAACGGCACTTTCGTCCGAAAATCTTCCTCTTTCTTTGATTTACCCGTATATTCTTCTTCCCAGTATTCCTTTATCTGAATCAGAAAGTGTATTTCGTCCGGGACGACTTCTATCTCCGAAGAACCGGTCACTTCAATATATCTTTCATCACTTTCCTGAGCATTGGCAAGGATATTCCATGCGAACAAGGCAAAAGCCAATAAAAATACTTTTCTCATATCTTCGATTATTAGGGTGTTATTACTTTTTATATGCCATCAGTTCACAAAGCTATAAAAAAAATCCATATTACGAACTTCATTCTAAAATATCAAACAAGCACTTTCTATGTATCAAAATAACATCTCCTTTCTTTACTTCCTTAATTCCGCAACACTTTGATTTAACTTTATTTATAAGTTCCTGAGCAACAAAAAGTTGCTCAGGATTTTGCCATGTCAGATTTTTCACTTATCTTAGTGTTGCAAATCAAAACAAGCGTAAATCGTAACAAGACATGGCAAAGGTACAAATAAAATCTGAAAAACTCACACCTTTTGGAGGAATTTTTTCAATCATGGAGCAATTTGACTCCATGCTTTCACCTATTATCGACCAGACACTTGGTCAGAGATGCCGCAGTATCATCGGATACCAGTACAGCGAAATTATTCGTTCTCTGATGAGCGTATACTTCTGTGGCGGTTCATGCGTGGAGGATGTAACATCGCATCTGATGCGTCATCTCTCGTATCATCCGACCTTGCGCACATGCAGCTCTGATACCATCCTCAGAGCCATCAAGGAACTGACACAGGAAAACATCTCATATACTTCCGATAAGGGCAAGACCTATGATTTCAATACGGCAGACAAGCTCAACGCCTTGCTTATAAAAGCCTTGGTTTCCACTGGTGAACTGAATGAGGTGGAAACCTACGATGTTGATTTCGACCATCAGTTCCTTGAAACAGAGAAGTATGATGCAAAACCGACATACAAGAAGTTCCTCGGCTACAGACCTGGCGTATATGTCATCGGTGACATGATTGTCTATGTCGAGAACAGCGATGGCAACACAAATGTGCGCTTTTATCAGGCTGAGACCCACAAGAGATTCTTTGCCCTACTGGAAGCCAACAGCATCCGTGTGAATCGCTTCAGAGCCGACTGTGGTTCGTGCTCGAAGGAAATTGTCAGTGAGATAGAGAAGCATTGCACGCACTTCTACATCCGCGCCAACAGATGCAGTTCGCTCTACGATGACTTGTTTTCACTGAGGGGATGGAAGACGGAGGAAATCAACGGCATCCAGTTTGAACTCAATTCCATTCTTGTTGAGAAATGGGAAGGCAAGTGCTATCGTCTTGTCATTCAGAGACAAAAGCGCATGGATGGAGAGCTTGACTTGTGGGAAGGTGAATACACCTACAGATCCATTCTTACCAACGATTATGACTCATCAACAAGAGACATCGTCGAATTTTACAACAAGCGTGGGGGCAAAGAGCGTATATTCGATGATATGAACAACGGATTCGGCTGGAACAGGCTCCCCAAGTCGTTCATGTCAGAGAACACTGTATTCCTTCTGCTTACGGCATTGATACACAATTTCTATAAGACCATCATTAGCAAGCTTGACACCAAGGCTTTCGGGCTCAAGGAAACGAGTCGCATAAAGGCTTTTGTCTTCAGCTTCATCTCCGTACCTGCCAAGTGGATCATGACAGCAAGGCAATACGTGCTGAATATCTATACTGAAAACCGGGCTTATGCAAGACCTTTCAAAACTGGATTCGGATAAAGTCCGTTCCTTATGGTTTTAATCTGCGTATTGCCTCAAGTCGCATTGTGGGGTAAGGGGAAGGTATGCACAAATCGGACAAAATTCACGCTCATACTATCATGATGCATAGTGTTCAAGCTCTTTACTGCAATTGAGATTGCCATTGAGATTGCTTGCGGATTTTAGGTACTTTATACTTATAAGGCTGTTTGCCCAAAAGAAGAGAAACTATGCAGTAAATAACAAAATGAAAAACGGCTCGAGTGGAATTACTCAAACGAAAGAAATTAGCCTGTGGTTCGTGAGGCTAATATTAAGCCAGAAAAAAATTAAGAGTTGCGTCCAAAATAGTTGCTTTTTGATTCCAGAATAAATATAATCGTTTTTTTTGATGATTATATGACGTTTTGATGAAATTTAAAGAACAAGCTATCCGACAAAGCACAAAAATAGTATCTTTGCCTGCGATTTATTCACCAAGATGTGATAAAGCTATTTTTAATCATTTAATAATAAAGACTATGATTAGATTGAATGTTTTCGTCCGCGTAAGCGAGACAAACCGCGAAAAAGCGATTGAAGCAGCTAAGAAACTGACTACTTGCTCTTTAAAGGAAGAAGGATGCATTGCTTATGATACTTTCGAAAGCAGTACCCGTCACGACGTTTTCATGATTTGTGAAACATGGCAGAACGCTGAGGTATTGGCAGCTCACGAGAAGTCTCCGCATTTCGGCAAATATGTAGGTATCATTCAGGAATTAGCTGAAATGAAACTGGAGAAGTTCGAATTCTAAATGAAACACGGAGAATAGATATACTATCTATCCAACTATCATCAGAAAGAGAGAGACATTCTTCTTCGAAAGGAAAGAATGTTTCTCTCTTTTTATATTTCCATATCCCACGGGAATAAGAATGTATGAAGGACTAGTCCAGTTTCTTATGAATAAATGTCCCTTCAATCCAATAAGTCGCGTGATTCGATTCAAATTTCAGCAGTACATAGCCCGGGTCGGTAGGGCCACCGGGGAAATGCTCGATAAACCAGTCCTGCCAAAGTTCCTTTTTCATTTTCTCGTCCGTTACCACTTCTACAGTTCCCGTTAAGGCTACGCTGTCTCCCTTATCCTGAAAGCATAATCCGGCTTTCGGGTTCTTACGAAAGTCGATAGTCTTTAATGAGTCCGCTCCGGTAGACATCCAAATAGTAGAAATTCCCTCTGTTGCAATCTTGCTCATCGGCACAGGACGGGGATATCCCTCTTTGTTTACAGAAGCAAGCACTACAACTTCACATCTCTGCAACAACTCGGTTGCTTTCTCTTTCATTGTTTTTGTTGACATAATCTTATTGGATTTATATTAAGACAGCAAAGTTACGAATAAAAAGTGAAATACGGAAGAATGGAGTAAAGGTTTTGGGATACAGGCGATTTGGGAAGGAGGCTTGAAAATCCGGAAGCAACCGGAAGCACCGCCGGAGCATAGTTAGGACTTCGCTGCGTTACCAATCTGTAACCACGCCTGAATCGGGTTATATGCCGCTCGGAAGAATACGGCAAACGATTACCGATTAGTGAGTTACTGACAACTCACGCAAGAAAATCCGAAGCGGGCAGAGATTGCGGCGTTCCTCTCCGTTTTGCGTACCGGCAACGGGCTCTTCACGAACTAAATTTGAACCAAAAAATTTTAGAACGATGAAGAGTACATTTTCGACAATCTTTTACCTGAAAAGACAGGTAGTGAAAAAAGACGGTACGGTCCCCGTCATGGGGCGTATCACGGTGGACGGCACGCAGACGCAGTTCAGCTGCAAACTTTCGGTGGATCCCAAGCTGTGGGACACGAAAGGCGGGCGTGTCACGGGCAGGAGCACGGCGGCACTCGAAACGAACCGCCTGCTCGACAAGATGCGTGTGCGCATCAACGGGCACTATCAGGAAATCATGGAGCGCGACAACTTCGTCACGGCGGAGAAGGTGAAGAACGCCTTTCTCGGTCTGGAGCACCGCTGCCACACGCTGATGCAGGTGTTCCGCCAGCATAACGAGGATTACGCCAAGCAGGTGGAGGCAGGGATGAAAGCCAAAGGCACCTTGCAGAAATACCTCACGGTTTACAAGCACCTGCAAGAGTTCCTGACCGTGCGCTACCATGTGAAGGACATCGCCTTGAAGGAACTTACCCCGGCTTTCATCTCCGACTTCGAGATGTTCCTCCGCACGGACAAGTACTGTTGCACCAATACCGTATGGCTGTACGTCTGCCCCCTGCGGACGATGGTGTTCATCGCCATCAACAACGAATGGCTGACGCGCGACCCGTTCCGCGAGTACGAGATCAAGAAGGAGGAAACCACCCGGACGTTCCTCACGAAAGAGGAGATCCGCCTGCTGATGGAGGGCAAGCTGAAAAACGCCAAGCAGGAGCTTTACCGCGACCTCTACCTGTTCTGCGCCTTCACAGGCTTGTCTTTCTCGGATATGCGCAACCTCCGCGAAGAGAACATCCGCACCTACTTCGACAACCACGAGTGGATAAACATCAACCGTCAGAAAACGGGAGTTGAATCCAACATACGCCTGCTCGACATTGCAAAACGTATCATAGACAAGTATCGCGGATTGTGCGAGGACGGCAGGATATTCCCCGTGCCGCACTATATGACCTGTCTGTACGGTATCCGCTCCGTCGCCAAACGGTGCGGCATCACCAAGCACATCACTTGGCACCAAAGCCGCCATACGGCAGCCACGACGGTATTCCTCTCCAACGGCGTGCCCATCGAAACGGTGAGTTCCATGCTCGGACACAAGAGCATCAAGACCACGCAGATATACGCAAAGATAACGAAGGAGAAACTCAATCAGGACATGGAAAACCTCGTGGCACGGTTGGACAAGATCGAGGAGTTCGCAGGGTGCAACATCTAAAAAAAAGGAGAAAAGCCATGAAAAGAGGAATCATAACAATAGATGGACATTCGGTTATCGTAACCGGTAACGAGGTATGGATGACCGCGTGGGAGATTGCGGAACTGTTCAACGTGACGTCATCGGCGGTGAACAACGCAATCAAGGCAATCCGCAAGTCGGACGTGCTGAACGACTACGAGATATGCCGGTACATCAAGTTGGGCAACGGGCTGTCAGCCGACGTGTATTCGTTGGAAATCATCATCCCCGTCGCCTTCCGGCTGGACACCTACCACGCCCACCTTTTCCGCCGCTGGCTGATGGAGAAGGCTCTCGCAAGTGAAAAACAGACCGCCTACATGGTATTCGTGCAGCACGGGAAAGGCGGCTACTGCTGAAACAGCCCACATACCACTGGTATGAAAACGGGAACGGACAACCTGCAACATGGCTGTCCGTTCCCGTTTCCTTATGTAAAGACAAAATCACCTATCACCTGAGCGGCTTGCGGTAGTTCGCCTCCAGCACCTCACGCAAGCCCGATTCCGGGTACAGCACCTTGCCGCCCAAAAGGATGTAAGGCAGCAAGCGGTCGTTGCGATACTCCTGCAAGGTGCGGCGGCTGACACGCAACAGCTCCGCCACCTCCCTGTCCGTCAGGTAACGCTCCCCGTCCAACGGCGGGCGGTAGCTCTCCAAAAAGGCGGTCAGCCATTTGGAACCCTTGCGCATACTCTCCAACATCGTGGCGACCGCATTGTCGTCCATCGTGACCACATCGTTGTGTACGTTCACAACATCATTGTTCCCGTTCATAATGTCCTCCTGTTTTAAGTCGATTGTGCATAAACCGTCCCGACAAGCGGAATGAGTCTTTTTACCTCCTCCTGCTTGTAGAAAAACTTAGAGCCGATTTGCGAATAGCCGATAAACCGCCTGTCGCGCAGCTTCTGCAACGTGCGCGGGCTTATCCGCAACTGCCGGCACACCTCGTCACCTGTGAGCCACTTGCCGATCCGCCTGCCGTCGCCCTTGCGTTGCAAGGCGGCCACCTTCTCCACGAAGGCGTTTGTCTGCGCCATCATATCCTCGAAGGTCTTTCTTTCAACTGATACAATTTCCATAACCATACGAATTAAAGTTTGCGGCAAAGGTAACGGCATCCGCAAACAAACGTGCCGTTTTCCGCCAACTGGCAGCTTGTTGCGCCGTTTGTCCGGGTTACGGAGACAAGTTCCAAAAAAATGTTGCGTGAGTCACTACGTGAGTTGTTAATGCCCCGGTTTGTCTATTGCCGAACTTTGCCGCAGAAACATAGAGCAAGCCGAGTGCAGAACGTCAAGCTCGCTTGAACGGTATGCCGAGGCGCAGCCTATGTTCATGAAAATAAACAAGAAAAAACGACTGTATATGAAAGTGATAACGATTGAGAGTTCCGCATACAAGGCAGTGACGGAACAGATAGCGGAGATAGCCGGATTCGTCCGTGAGGTGAGGAACGCGAGACGTGAGAAAAATACCGACAGGCTGGTGGGCACGGAGGAAGCCGCCCGTATGCTGGGCGTGTGCAAGCGCACCCTGCAACGCATGAGGGATGAGCACCGCATAGAGTACGTGATGGTGCGCGGCAAATGCCGCTACCGCCTCTCGGAGATACAGCGGCTGCTGGAAGAAAGCACGGTGAGAAGCACGGACGGTACACTCGGAGAGCTGCACCACAACTACAAGCTCCGCACGGGCAGCGGCAAAACCCACAAAGGACGGAGGACGTGAACATGGAGCTGCTGACCCGGAACAATTTCGAGAGCTGGATGCAGAAGGTTATGGAACGGCTCGACCGTCAGGACGAGATGCTGCTCTCCCTAAAGGCGCAGGGGAGAGGCCCCCAACCCGATGGAAGGGATAAGGATGTTCGACAACCAAGACCTGTGTATGCTGCTCCAGATCAGCAAGCGCACCCTGCAACGCTACCGCAGCGTCGGCGCATTGCCCTACAAGACGCTGGGCAAGAAGACCTATTACAGCGAGACGGACGTTCTGACATTCCTCACCGAACATGTCAGGGACTTCAAGAAGGAAGATATCGAGTTCTACAAGGCTCGTATCCATAATTTCTTTAATAAATAACCCACTTAAACATTTTCAAATGGCAAAGAAAAAAGACGAAAAGGACGTGCTGATAGTCCGCGACGAGAAGACGGGCGAAATCAGCGTGGTAGCCGGGCTGGACGCCGACGGCAACCCCAAGCGTACACCCCGCGAAAGCGGAGAACGCGCAGAGTTTCCTGCAATTCGACCGCCACGGCGACGTGCTGGACAACTTCTTCAAAAACTTCTTCCGGCAGTGCAAGGAACCCACCCGCTTCGGATTCTACCGCATCGCGGCAGACGAGGTCGATAAATCCTTATTGGGCGTGATGAAGGACCTCCTTCAGACCCCGTACCGGAACAAGCAGCATCCTCGCGCCGCACAAAATCGACACATTACGCTACCAGCAGCAGGTGGCAGGAAGAGCAGGCGGCGGAACAGAAACAGAAACGATGAACCCCAAAAACAGGAAAACATGGAACAACGGAAAGACAAACAGAACAGGAAAGCCCGCACAGACGCAGGGCAAACAGGGCTACCAGCCCATCGACGAGAGCAAATCAACTGGCAGGAACTGGAAGCGACAGATGGGGCGTGAAGCGCGACGACCTTGAAAAGTCCGGGCGACCTTACGAAGATGCTCAACTACGGCAAGTCCGACTTGGTGAAAGGTCAAAGCCCACCTTCGGCGGCGAGATCTTCGAGCTGGACGCCCGCCTCTCCTTCAAGCAAGGACGGGGAGGCAACGTCAGCCTCGTGCCCGCACTTCATCCGCAAGGAGCAGAAAGCTCGATGAGTACAAGGGAACACAAATTCTCCGACGATGACCGGAAGAACCTCCGCGAAACGGGCAACATCGGGCAGGACGTGGACATTGGTGGACAGGGAAACGGGCGAGATCATCCCCCTCCTACATCAGCATCGACCGCAAGACGAATGAAATCACGGACATTCCGGCAAGACAAAGGGTGCGCATCCCCGGACCGCATCGGCAAGACGGAAATCACCCACGCAGGAGCAGGGACATGCTCCGCGCCGGACTGCCCGTGACGCGACAAGCTCATCGAGCGCAACGACGGGCAGCAAGTTCGTCACCACCCTGCAAGTGAACGTGGAGCAGCGCGGCGTGGAGTTCGTGCCCGGGAACGGGGCAAGTCAGCCCCGACCGCACAGACACAGGAGAACCAAAGGCGACAACCTCGAAAAGTCAGGCGCAGGGTCAGGGCGAAAATGCAACGCACAGACGGGAAGAAGGAGCAACGCCGCAACACGTGGACGAACGAGGACGGCAGCATCCGCCCCATCAGCAAATGGAGCGGCGTGGAGCTTCACCGAGCAGCAGAAAGCCGACTACGTGGCGGGAAAGACCGTCCGAAGCTGGAGAACGTGACCGACAAGCAGGGCTTCCATGCCACGATGTATATCAAAGTTCAACCCGGAGAAAGGGACGCCCGTACCGCTACGACACGAACCCCGACAACGCGCAGCACGGTAGCCCCGTCCAACGAGAGCCGCACGCAGGTGGCGGTGAACAACGACGGCAAGACCAACGAGGCGACCAAAGAACGGGTGAACGAGCCGTTGCAGAAAGGGCAGACCGCCCCGAAGGACGACACGCCAGCAAACAGCAGCAGGAGAAGCCGCAGAAGAAAACGGGCAAAGGGCATGAAAGATGTGATACCCCGCTGTCCGCCACTGAATCCAAAATAACATCCAAAGTATCAACACAAGAAGACAGACGGATGAAGACAATCATTGCAGAAAAGCCCTCCGTGGCACGTGAAATCGCCCGCATCGTGGGCGCGACAAAGAGAGAGGAAGGATATTTCGAGGGAGGCGGCTATGCCGTGACATGGGCATTCGGGACACCTCGTTCAGCTTGCCATGCCCGACGGCTACGGCGTGCGCGGATTTGTCCGTGACAACCTCCCGATTATTCCCCGACACATTCACGCTCGTCCCCCGTCAGGTCAGGACGGAGAAAGGTTACAAGCCCGACAGCGGCGTGGTGTCGCAGATAAAAGTCATCAAAAGACTGTTCGACACAAGCGAACATATCATCGTGGCGACCGATGCCGGACGCGAGGGAGAGCTTATCTTCCGCTACCTCTACCACTATACGGGTTGCACCACTCCCTTTCGTGCGCCTGTGGATCAGCTCTCTCACCGACAAAGCTATCCGCGAGGGACTGCGGAAACTCGAAGACGGCAGCAAATACGACAACCTCTACCTCGCCGCCAAAGCGCGGAGCGAATCCGACTGGCTCGTGGGCATCAACGGCACACAGGCGTTATCCATCGCCGCCGGACACGGCACGTATTCCGTGGGGCGGGTGCAGACACCAACGTTGGCTATGGTATGTGAACGCTACTGGGAGAACCGCCGCTTTACGTCCGAAGCATTCTGGCAGCTCCATATCGCAACGGACGGTTGCGACGGCGAAGTCGTGAAATTCTCATCCTCCGAGAAATGGAAAGAGAAAGAACCGGCGATGGAACTATATAATAAGGTAAAGGCGGCAGGTTGCGCCACTGTCACGAAAGCCGAGCGCAAGGAGAAGACGGAGGAAACTCCCTTGCTCTACGACCTGACCACGCTCCAGAAAGAAGCCAACGCCAAGCACGGCTTCACGGCGGAACAGACGCTTGAAATCGCGCAGAAACTCTACGAAAAGAAGTTGATAACCTATCCGAGAACGGGAAGCCGCTACATCCCCGAAGACGTGTTTGCCGAAATTCCCAAACTGCTCGCTTTCATCGGCACACAGCCCGAATGGAAAGACAAGGTGCGGGCAAAAGCCGCCCCGACACGCCGCAGCGTGGACGACGGCAAGGTGACAGACCACCATGCCCTGCTCGTCACGGGTGAGAAACCGCTCTTCCTCTCCAAAGAGGACAATACCATCTATCAGATGATTGCCGGGCGCATGGTCGAGGCATTCTCTGAGAAATGCGTCAAGGATGTGACCACTGTCACGGCGGAATGTGCCGGAGTGGAGTTTACCGTAAAAGGCAGCGTCGTGAAGCAAACCGGATGGCGTGCCGTCTATGGCGAGGAAAAAGAGGAAATTACCATCCCCGGCTGGCAGGAAGGCGACACGCTGACACCGAAAGGCTCGTCCATTACCGAAGGAAAGACCAAACCCAAGCCGCTGCATACCGAAGCCACCCTGCTCTCGGCAATGGAAACGGCGGGCAAGGAAATTGAGGACGACGCACTGCGGCAGGCGATGAAGGACTGTGGCATCGGTACTCCCGCCACACGCGCCTCCATCATCGAAACGCTTTTCAAGCGCGGTTACATGGAACGCTGCAAGAAGTCGCTTGTTCCCACCGAAAAAGGACTTGCCCTCAATTCCGTCGTCAAGACGATGCGCATCGCCGATGTTGCCATGACGGGCGAATGGGAAAAGGAGCTGGCGCGTATCGAGCGCGGGGAACTGTCCGACGACACCTTCCGCAAGGAGATAGAGGCGTACACACGTGAGATAACCTCCGAACTGCTCTCGTGCGACAAGCTCTTCGGCAGCCGTGACTCCGGCTGCGCGTGTCCCAAGTGTGGCACGGGCAGGATGCGGTTCTACGGCAAGGTGGTACGCTGCGACAACACGGAGTGCGGACTGCCCGTGTTCCGGCTGAAAGCGGGACGCACCCTGTCCGACGATGAAATCAAAGACCTGCTCACCGAAGGGCATACCAAGCTGCTCAAAGGGTTCAAGAGCAAACAGGGCAAGAGTTTCGATGCTGTTGTCGCCTTTGACGGGGAATATAACACGACTTTTGTGTTCCCGGAGGCTAAAAAGGACAAGAAATTTTCAGGACGGAAGAAATAGTATTAACTTTGCCACTTGTTCAGAGTAATGAATTGTTCTTCGATACCGGATTACACTCATACTTTGGATTTAGTGGTGGCACTCGGAGGGATACCGAGTGCCTTTTTCTTCCTTTTTCCAACCGATTATCCCGTTAATTATCAATCCGCTAAATCCAAAGTAATGAACAACAAGAAGAAAAACGAGGGTCAGACCGACTTTTCCTATTACGGTCTGTACCTGCTGGACTATCTCCGCACGAACAAGTTTGAACAGGCTGACGACACCGCTTTCATACGGGAACGGGCCGACCGTGCCGCCGAAACGTATGAGAGGGCACGGCTTGAAGGCTATCCCGCCGATGGTGCGCAGGAACTGGCGATGGACACGCTGCTGCGCGGGCTGCATTATTCCCGTTACGCCATCCTCCGCGAAGTCGTGGAAAACGAGTTTGCCGATGAAGTGCCGGAAGAGAAGCGTGAAGCCTTTGTCCTGAAACTGCTGCCGCTTGTCGGCAACGTGTTCTCCGTCTATGACCTCTCGGATGACAATTTCGCCCTGTCTTCCGATTACGACCTGCTCTACACGGAGCTGACGGGAGCAACCGTCCTTTACTTAGACGAATATGGCGTTTAACCGCAAACAGAAACTGCGGGACAACATCGAGGCGATACGGACGGCATTCATCCTTGACAGGGAAAATAGGACAGCGACAACCGAAGAGCGTGCCATACTTCAAAGGTACTGCGGTTTCGGCGGTCTGAAATGTATCCTCAACCCTGCAAAGGAACTGACGGATGCCGTCCGGTGGGCGAAATCCGACCTCGAACTGTTCGCCCCGACGGTGGAGCTGCACAGGCTTATCCGTGAGAACAGCAAGGACGAAACAGAGTACAAGCGGTTTGTGGATTCGCTGAAAGCGTCCGTGCTGACCGCTTTCTACACCCCCAAAGAGATAACCGACACCATCGCGGACGTGCTGGCAGATTACAGCGTCCGCCCCGCCCGTATGCTCGAACCGTCGGCAGGTGTCGGCGTGTTCGTGGATTCCATGCTGCGGCACAGCCCCAATGCGGATGTGATGGCTTTCGAGAAGGATCTGCTCACGGGTACAATCTTGAGGCATCTCTATCCCGACCAGAAAATGCGCACCTGCGGTTTTGAGAAAATCGAAAGACCGTTCAACAATTATTTCGACTTGGCGGTGTCCAACATTCCGTTCGGTGACATTGCCGTGTTCGACGCGGAGTTTCAGCGGAGCGACTCTTTCGGCAGACGCTCCGCCCAGAAAACCATCCACAACTATTTCTTTCTCAAAGGACTGGATGCCGTGCGTGACGGCGGTATCGTGGCGTTCATCACCTCGCAAGGGGTATTGAATAGCACCAAGACCTCCGTGCGTAACGAGCTGTTCAGTCAGGCCAATCTGGTATCCGCGATACGCCTGCCCAACAACCTGTTCACGGACAACGCGGGCACGGAGGTGGGCAGTGACCTGATTGTCCTGCAAAAGAACCTCAGCAAGAAGGAAATGTCGCAGGACGAGCGGCTGATGACCGTGATACAGACGGACACGAAAACCGCCCTGACCGACAACGCCTATTTCATCCACCACCCGGAACGCATCGTGCATACGATGGCGAAACTTGACACAGACCCCTACGGGAAGCCCGCTATGGTTTATCTGCACGAGGGCAAGGCAGCAGGCATCGCCGGGGATTTGCGCCGTATGCTCGACGAGGATTTCCATTACAGGCTTGCCATGCGCTTGTATTCGGGTTCAATCCGGGCAGGCAGGAACGGAAGAAAAAGTTGCCGTTCAAAATAAAGTAGAGCGTCCTGCCATAAAATTGGAAACAGTATCCTCGGCGCAGACGGTGGAAACTCCGACAGAAAAGCCGCAACCCGCAGATGAAAAGCCGGAGATAGAACCGCGCCCGCAATATTCCGCAGGCGTGCAGCTCACCCTGCTTGACCTCTGGGGGATGACGGAAGAGGTCAGCCAACCGAAAACCTCCAAAAAGAAAAAGACGGTGAAAAAGGCAGTTACGGCAAAGTCCACTCCGCCCAAACCGAAAGTCACGGTTACACCGACAGCTCCAACTGCAAAACCCGCAATGGAGAATAAGGAGGTGAAAGCGGAGAACACCGCCAAGCCTGCCGACCCGGACGACATCTATGCCACACTGGACTGGGATACCAATCCTCCCATCAACGGTTTCTATGAAATGATGATGGGTTTGACGCCGGAGCGTAGGAAAGAACTTCGGGAAGCTGGCAAGGCAGCATAACGAGAAACAAGTGGCGGAACAGACGGAAGTGAAAGCCGTGCCGGAAACTTCCCGTGAGCAGCCACGACAGGAGGAAACACAGCCGGAGGCAGTCGCCGCACCTGCCGTTACAGATACCCCATCGGAAGCGGTGGGGACTTTCCCTTTTCCCCGACATCGAAGCGGAAAAGCCGAAGGAGGAAGTCGTGGACCTTTCTCCGCGTGCCTACCACCGCACGCCGGAGATGCACCTGCGCGAAGGGTCGCTGGTGGCTGACCGGGGGCGTCATAACATCGGCTACCTGAAAGACATCACGCCATACGGGGCGACATTCCAGCCGCTCGACCTGAAAGGATACCAGAAGGAAAAGGCGTTGTTGTATGTGTCGCTGCGTGACGCCTACGAGCGTCTGTACCGTTATGAATCGCTCCGGCGCGAGGCAAATGTTCCGTGGCGAGAGCATCTGAATACCTGTTACGATGAGTTTGTCATGCGCTACGGCAACCTCAACGCCAAGCAGAACGTGAAGTTAGTGATGATGGATGCGGGCGGGCGCGACATCCTTTCGCTGGAACGGATGGAAAACGGAAAGTTCGTCAAGGCGGACATCTTCGAGCATCCTGTTTCCTTCGCGGTGGAGAGCCATGCCAACGTAGGCTCTCCCGAAGAAGCCCTGTCTGCGTCGCTCAACAAATATGGTACGGTCAATCTCGACTATATGCGGGAGATAACCGACAGCACGGCGGAGGATTTGCTCACTGCCCTGCAAGGGGCGCATCTACTACAATCCCGCTCGTGACCGGTTACGAAATCAAAGACCGTTTCATCGCCGGGAAATGTCATAGAGAAAGCGGAACGCATAGAGGGGCATGGATGGGTGACAATCCCGAAAATGAGCGTATGCCGGAGGTGAAGCAGGCGTTGGAGGCTCTGAAAGATGCCGAGCCGCAGCGCATCGCCCTTCGAGGATCTGGACTTCAATTTCGGGGAACGCTGGATTCCGACGGGTGTCTATGCCGCCTACATGAGCCGGCTGTTCGACACGGAGGTGAAAATCGCCTATTCCGCAAGCATGGACGAGTTTTCGGTGGTGTGCGGCCATACCGCACCATGAGATCACGGACGAGTTTCTGCGTGAAGGGGGTATTACCGGAACTATGACGGTATGCAGCCTCCTAAAACACGCCCTGCACAACACCTGCCCTGACATGATGAAGAGCATCGGCAAGGACGAGGACGGCCACGACATCAAGGTGCGCGACAGCGAGGGCATACAGCTCGCCAACGCCAAGATTGACGAGATACGCAAACGGCTTCTCCGAATGGCTCGAAGAGCAGTCGCCGCAGTTCAAGGAGCGGCTGGTGACGATGTACAACCGCAAGTTCAACTGTTTCGTGCGCCCGCGCTATGACGGCTCGCACCAGACCTTTCCCCGACCTCAACCTGAAAGGGCTGGCAAGCCGGGGCGTGAAGGAGCATCTACCCCTCGCAGAAGGATTGCGTCTGGATGCTCAAACAGAACGGCGGCGGGATATGCGACCACGAGGTAGGCACAGGCAAGACGCTGATAATGTGCATCGCGGCGCATGAGATGAAACGTCTCGGCTTGGCGCACAAACCGATGATTATCGGGTTGAAGGCGAACGTGGCGGAAATTGCGGCGACCTATCAGGCGGCATACCCGAACGCCCGCATCCTCTACGCCTCTGAGAAGGACTTCTCGGCGGCGAACCGCGTGCGCTTCTTCAACAACATCAAGAACAACGATTACGATTGCGTCATCATGTCGCACGACCAGTTCGGCAAGATTCCGCAGTCACCGGAGTTGCAGCAGCGTATCTTGCAGGCGGAGCTGGACACCGTGGAGGAAAACCTCGAAGTGCTGCGCCAGCAGGGGGTGGACATATCCCGTGCCATGCTCAAAGGATTGGAGAAGCGCAAGTACAACCTTATAGCGAAGCTGGCAAAGGTGGAGGATGCCATCAAATCACGCACGGATGATGTGGTGGACTTCCGGCAGATGGGCATCGACCATATCTTCATCGACGAGTCGCACCAGTTCAAGAACCTGACGTTCAACACCCGGCACGACCGTGTGGCGGGGTTGGGCAATAGTGAGGGAAGCCAGAAAGCCCTTAATATGCTCTTTGCCATACGCACCATACAGGAGCGCACGGGCAAAGGACTTGGGGGCGACGTTCCTCTCCGGCACGACCATCAGCAACTCGCTGACGGAGCTGTACCTGCTGTTCAAGTACCTGCGCCCGAAGGAGCTGGAGCGGCAGGACATCCGTGCTTCGACGCGTGGGCGGCGATCTTCGCCAAGAAGACGACGGACTTTCGAGTTCAACGTGACGAACAACATCGTGGTCCAGAAGGAGCGTTTCCGCTACTTCATCAAAGGTGCCGGAGCTTGCCGCCTTCTACAACGAGATCACGGACTACCGCACGGCGGAGGACGTGGGCGTGGACCGTCCCGCCAAGAACGAGGTGCTGCACCACATACCGCCCACGCCCGGACCAGGAGGACTTCATACAGCGACTGATGCAGTTCGCCAAGACGGGCGATGCCACCTTGTTGGGCAGGCTGCCGCTTTCGGAAACGGAAGAAAAGGCGAAGATGCTCATCGCCACGGACTATGCCCGGAAAATGGCACTCGACATGCGCATGATAGACCCGAATTACGAAGATCATCCCGACAACAAAGCGAGTCACTGTGCCAAGATGATCGCGGAGTATTATCAAAAATACGACGCCCAGAAAGGCACGCAGTTCGTTTTCTCTGATTTGGGGACATACCAGCCGGGCGACGGGTGGAACGTCTATTCGGAAATCAAGCGCAAACTGACGGAGGACTACGGTATACCGCCAAGCGAGGTGCGCTTCATTCAGGAGTGCAAGACCGACAAGGCGCGGAAGGCGGTGATAGACGCCATGAACGCCGGGACGGTGCGTGTGCTGTTCGGCTCTACCTCTATGCTCGGAACGGGTGTGAACGCCCAGAAACGGTGTGTGGCTATCCATCATCTCGATACGCCGTGGCGACCGTCCGACCTGCAACAGCGTGACGGGCGCGGCGTTAGCGTGCGGGCAACGAGATTGCGAAACATGTATCGCCGGGAACAAGGTGGACGTGGTAATCATCTACGCGGTGGAGAAAGTCGCTGGATTCAGCTACAAGTTCAACCTGCTGCACTGCAAGCAGACGTTCATCAGCGCAGCTGAAAAGCGGCGCGATGGGTGCGCGTACCATCGACGAGGGGGCGATGGACGAGAAAATCGGGCATGAACTTCTCGGAATACATGGCGTATGCTCTCCGGCAACACCGACCTGCTGGACAAGGCGAAACTGGAGAAAGCGGATCGCCTCGCTCGAAGGGGAACGCAAGTCGTTCAACAAGGGCAAGCGCGATTCGGAGTTCAAGCTGGAGTCCAAAGACGGCGAGCTGCGCAACAACACGGCGGTCATAGAAGCCATGACGGAGGACTGGAACCGCTTCCTGTCGGTGGTGCAGACCGACAAGGAGGGCAACCGCCTCAATCCCATCAAAGGTGGACGGAGTGGACTCCGCCGACGAGAAGGTCATCGGAAAGCGTTTGCAGGAGATAGCCAAGAACGCCACGACGGGCGGGCTGTACACGCGGATCGAGAACTTTACGGCTTTCCCGATCAAAGGTGGTGAGCGAAAGGATGCTCAAAGGAAGGGCTGGAGTTCACCGACAACCGCTTCGTGGTAGAGGGGAAACTACAAGTACACCTACAACAACGGGCATCTGGCGATGGCGGATCCATTGGCAGCCGCCCGCAACTTCCTGAACGCGATGGAGAGGATACCCTCCATCATCGACCAGTACAAGGCGAAGAACGAGGTGCTGGAGAGGGAGATACCGCAGTTGCAGGAGATAGCGGGCAAGGTGTGGAAGAAGGAGGACGAGCTGAAAGCAGTTGAAGTCGGAGCTTGCCGCCCTCGACCGCAAAGATACAGCTGGAGCTTGCGCCGCCACGCCCGAAAGTCGCCGAAAAGGAGAACGAGGGGCAGCAGGTCAAGTCGGAAGCGGAAGATGCGCAGGAACAGGCAGGCGCAGTATCCCGAAAGATGCACCGCCGCAGATACGCAGTCCGGCGGATAGTATCGTTGCCAACCATGTCATAATCGGGCGTCCGGGGCTGTATGCCAAGGAGGAAACCCGGTCCAAAGGATTGAAAATATAACCTAAGGAATTTTATCTGAAGTATTAATAGGGGCTATCCCAAAAGGTCTAAAAGTAAATTTTATCCTTTCTGCAAGTATCTATAGGATGGCAACTGCATTTTTTTCTTTTTGGGCAGCCCTTATTAAAATTTATTCTTATTTTAGGTTATATACATTCATGTCCATTTATGTAAAAAATTCCTGCTGACCTTGTTTATGTCTTGTCAGTCACCATTTGCAAAACCATATTTGACCCTCAAAGAGGCTGAATTTGATAAGTAACTTGCTACATACTCATAATAAGGAGCTAAATAGAACACGAATGGGAAATACACAAATGCTAAACTAAAGAAGATATTGGCCAAAATAAACGCTATACCGAGAGAGAAACTTGATTTTTCAACTTCCTAAAACGGTGTTGTTCAAACATTTCTACTTATTTGTACTTGCCAGTTGAACCTACGCTTCCCTAATAAAATGTCTATGGTAAAAAGTTAAAAAATCCTCCCACTTTTGTTAGATATATTTTTTTGTGTAATTTTGTAATCGTTATGCGGCAGTAATAATATACATATTAATACGAGTTAGTAATCCTGTAGTTCTCATATGCTACGAGGAGGTATTAAAAGGTGCGTTTCGACAATGCATCTACTGTAGTATATTATTGCTTAATCCAAATGAATATTATAAATTTAGGAATTCTTGCTCACATTGATGCAGGAAAAACTTCCGTAACCGAGAATCTGCTGTTTGCCAGTGGAGCAACGGAAAAGTGCGGCCGTGTGGATAATGGTGACACCATAACGGACTCTATGGATATAGAGAAACGTAGAGGAATTACTGTCCGGGCTTCTACGACATCTATTATCTGGAATGGAGTGAAATGCAATATCATTGACACTCCGGGACACATGGATTTTATTGCGGAAGTGGAGCGGACATTCAAAATGCTTGATGGAGCAGTCCTCATCTTATCCGCAAAGGAAGGCATACAAGCGCAGACAAAGTTGCTGTTCAGTACTTTACAAAAGCTGCAAATCCCGACAATTATATTTATCAATAAGATTGACCGTGCCGGTGTGAATTTGGAGCGTTTGTATATGGATATAAAAACAAATCTGTCGCAAGATGTCCTGTTTATGCAAACTGTTGTCGATGGATCGGTTTATCCGGTTTGCTCCCAAACATATATAAAGGAAGAATACAAAGAATTTGTATGCAACCATGACGACGATATATTAGAACGATATTTGGCGGATAGCGAAATTTCACCGGCTGATTATTGGAATACGATAATCGCTCTTGTGGCAAAAGCCAAAGTCTATCCGGTGCTACATGGATCAGCAATGTTCAATATCGGTATCAATGAGTTGTTGGACGCCATTTCTTCTTTTATACTTCCTCCGGCATCAGTCTCAAACAGACTTTCAGCTTATCTCTATAAGATAGAGCATGACCCCAAAGGGCATAAAAGAAGTTTTCTTAAAATAATTGACGGAAGTCTGAGACTTCGAGACGTTGTAAGAATCAACGATTCGGAAAAATTCATCAAGATTAAAAATCTAAAGACTATTTATCAGGGCAGAGAGATAAATGTTGATGAAGTGGGTGCCAATGATATCGCGATTGTAGAAGATATAGAAGATTTTCGAATCGGAGATTATTTAGGTGCTAAACCTTGTTTGATTCAAGGATTATCTCATCAGCATCCCGCTCTCAAATCCTCCGTCCGGCCAAATAAGCCCGAAGAGAGAAGCAAGGTGATATCCGCTCTGAATACATTGTGGATTGAAGACCCGTCTTTGTCCTTTTCCATAAACTCATATAGTGATGAATTGGAAATCTCGTTATATGGTTTGACCCAAAAGGAAATCATACAGACATTGCTGGAAGAACGATTTTCCGTAAAGGTCCATTTTGATGAGATCAAGACTATCTACAAAGAACGACCTATAAAAAAGGTCAATAAGATTATTCAGATCGAAGTACCACCCAACCCTTACTGGGCCACAATAGGGCTGACTCTTGAACCCTTACCGTTAGGGGCAGGGTTGCAAATCGAAAGTGACATCTCCTATGGTTATCTGAACCATTCTTTTCAAAATGCCGTTTTTGAAGGGATTCGTATGTCTTGCCAATCTGGTTTACATGGATGGGAAGTGACAGATCTGAAAGTAACTTTTACTCAAGCCGAGTATTATAGCCCGGTAAGTACACCTGCTGATTTCAGACAGCTGACCCCTTATGTCTTCAGGCTGGCTTTGCAACAGTCAGGTGTGGACATTCTCGAACCGATGCTCTGTTTTGAGTTGCAGATACCCCAAGTAGCGAGTTCCAAAGCTATTACAGATTTGCAAAAACTGATGTCTGAGATTGAAGACATCAGTTGTAATAATGAGTGGTGTCATATTAAAGGGAAAGTTCCATTAAATACAAGTAAAGACTATGCCTCAGAAGTAAGTTCGTACACTAAGGGCTTAGGCATTTTTATGGTTAAGCCATGTGGGTATCAAATAACAAAAGACGGTTATTCTGATAATATCCGCATGAACGAAAAAGATAAACTTTTATTCATGTTCCAAAAATCAATGTCATTAAAATAATGGAGCGGTCAGGAAATTTCTATAAGGCAATACGGTTGGGATATATACTTATCTCCATTCTTATCGGATGTATGGCATATAATAGCCTCTATGAATGGCAGGAGATAGAAGCATTAGAACTTGGCAATAAAAAAATAGACGAGCTCCGAAAAGAAATAAACAATATCAATATTCAAATGATAAAATTTTCTCTATTGGGTGAAACAATACTGGAATGGAACGATAAAGATATCGAGCATTACCATGCACGGCGTATGGCAATGGACAGTATGCTCTGCCGTTTCAAGGCCACCTATCCAGCAGAGCGCATCGATAGTGTGCGCAGTCTTTTAGAGGATAAGGAACGACAGATGTTCCAGATAGTCCGGTTAATGGATGAACAACAATCTATTAACAAGAAGATAGCCAATCAAATTCCGGTTATTGTACAGAAAAGTGTGCAGGAACAGTCCAAAAAGCCAAAACGAAAAGGTTTCT
>QFCD01001153.1_pt1 | contig 69726 bp, 59 predicted proteins | sample 5346081 | NCBI WGS metagenome assembly QFCD01 (sample SAMN09062251, study PRJNA434731) | Human gut metagenome, whole genome shotgun sequencing project. | isolation source: stool timepoint A gemcode assembly | host: Homo sapiens | collected 2015 | reverse complement strand
GTGGCGCGCGGCGCCTTGCACCGTCTGCTGGATCAGACGCAGCACGTTCGGGTGCAGGCTGTCGGCCTCAGCGGCGAGGTCGGGATGCTGGCGATCGATCGCCAGTGTGTATTGCGTGAGGTCGTTCGTCCCGATGGAGAAGAAGTCGACATGCTCGGCCAGCCGATCGGCCAGCAGTGCGGCGGCCGGCACCTCCACCATGATGCCCAGCGGCACCGTGGGCGCGTCGAGTTCAGCGCGGATGCGTTCGCAGGCGGCGCGAAGGGCGGTCACCTCCTCCAGCGAGGTGATCATCGGAAACATGATCGACAGGGCGGCCGGCTTGCCGACATCGCGGGCGGCTCGATAAAGCGCGCGCAATTGCGGCTCCATGAGGTCGGGCCGGCGCAGCAGCAGCCGCGCACCGCGCACGCCGAGGAACGGGTTCTCTTCCGTCGGCAGGTTCAGATGCGGAACCTGCTTGTCGCCGCCGATGTCCAGCGTGCGCACGATCAGCGGACGGCCGCCAAGGGCCTTGAGCATGTCGGCGTAGACCGCGTATTGCGTGTCTTCGTCGGGCGCATGGTCGCGTTCGAGGAACAGGAATTCGGTGCGCATCAGGCCCACGCCTTCCGCGCCGAGCGAGAGCGCTTCGACCGCCTGTGCGGGCAGGTTGACGTTGGCGGCGATCTCCACCGTGTGGCCGTCACGCGTGCGTGCGGGCAAGCCGCGCTCCGCCTCCTCGCGCTGCGTGCGGGCGGCGTCTTCGTGCAGCCAGGCTCGGGCGCTCGCGATGCTGGCGTCGTCGGGATCCAGCACCAGACGGCCGCCCGTCCCGTCGATGATGGCTTGCGTGCCCGTCGCCACATCGAGCACAGCCGGGCCGGCGGCCACGACGGCCGGGATGCCCAGCGTGCGCGTCAGGATGGCCGTGTGCGAGGTCGGACCGCCTTGCGCCGTGACGATGCCGATGATGCGTCGCGTATCGAGCGCCGCCGTATCCGAAGGCGACAGATCCGCCGCCACCAGGATGCAGGGCGTGTCGGGCAGCGTTTGCGCTGCACTGCGCAGCGACGGATCGATATGGCCGAGCACGCGGCGCCCCACGTCGCGCAGATCTGCCGCGCGCGCTGCGAGCAGCGGGTTGCCAAGCGCGCCCAGTCGTTCGGCCAGACGCTCGACGGCCTGATGCCAGGACCACGCCACGCCGTGGCCTTCGACCATGGCTTGGCACGTCAGCGTCATGAGGTCGGTGTCGCGCAGCAGTTCGGCCTGGGCCTTGAAGATGCCCGATTCGGCTTCGCCCAGGCGAGCGGCGGTGTCGCGTGCCAGGGCTTCCAGCTCGGCGCGCGTGCGGGCCAGCGCCGCGTCCAGCAGATCGCCACCGGTGGTCAGTGCGACGGGATGGTCGGGCACGGTCGACGCACCGTGCTGCAACACGTGGATGGGGCCGATCGCCAAGCCAGGGCTCGCCGCAATGCCGCCGATGGCGGGCAACGCCGCGTCGGCTTGCCAACCGTGCGCGGTCTGTCGGGTGCGGGCCGCCTGCGTGTCGCGCGCCGCCTGGGCACGTTCCTGCGCCGTCAGACCTCGGATGGTCAGCAGCAGCGCGTCGAGCGCGGCCCCGGCGTCGGGGCCTTCCGCAGAGAGGCTGAGCTTGGCGCCGGCCGCCAGCCCCAATTGCAGCAACGCCACGAGATTCTTGGCATCGGCGGTTTCGTCGCCATGGCGGACTTGCACCCGCGCGGCAAAGCGACGCGCGGTTTCGACCCACTGCGCGGCCGGGCGGGCGTGCAGGCCACTCGGGTATTCCAGCGTCAAGGTGCGCTGCTCGGCGAGGTCGGTGCCAGGAGTGTCGGCGGCGGGCGCGGGTGCGTTGCTGGAGAGTGCGGCGACAAGTTCTTCAGCATTCTGCGTGGTGAAGAGATGCCGTAGGCGCGCGTCGTCATTCAGCAGCCGCGTCAGTCGACGCAGCAGCGTGATGTGCTCGTCCGACTGCGCGGCAATGGCAAACACCAGGTGCGTCGTTTGGCCCGGGTGCCACTCCAGCCCGTCAGGAAACTGCAGCACCGCAATGCCCGTCTGGCGGATCAGGTGGCGGTCCTCGCCCATGCCGTGCGGAATGGCGACGCCGTGGCCGAGAAACGTGTTGGCCACGGTTTCGCGGCGCAGGAGGCTGTCGATATAGGCGGGATCGATGCAGCCGGCGTCGGCCAGCAACTGGCCGGCAGCGCGGATGGCGCTTTCCTTGTCGGTGGCGCGTTGCTGCAGACGGATGCGTTCGGCGCAGATCAGGGCGGAAGCCATGCGGCGGGGGTCTCCTGCGGCTGCCGTGCTCGGAGGCCCGGCATGCGTGTCGTCAATGATCGCGAATTGAAATCGATTACAGTGCGGGTGTCAATGTGCGACGCGACACAAAGTGACGTCTGCCCCAGTATTTAAGGGGTTTTCCCTAGGTGGACAAGACGTTGGTGACGATGCGGTCATTGGATATGATGGCAACTTTTATGGAAACGATTTCAGCATGACGGTTCGAATCAAGGACGTGGCGGCGGCAGCGGGTGTGTCGGTGGCAACCGTGTCGCGCGCGCTCGCGGGCGGCCCCGTCAGCGCGGAGCTGCGCCGACGCGTCGATGCGGCGGTGGCGGCGTCCGGGTATCGGCCGAACCTGTCAGCGCGGCGGCTGCGCTCGCAACAGGCGCAGACGGTCGGGCTGATCGTCTCAGACATCCGCAATCCGTTTTTCACCAGCGTCAGCCGGGCGGTGGAAGACGCGGCCTATGCCGCCGGCCTGCGCGTCATCCTGTGCAATTCCGATGAAGACCCGGAGAAGGAAGCGATGTACCTGCGGCTGATGGAAGAGGAGCGCGTGACCGGCGTGATTCTCTCGCCAACGCGCGGCATTGCCGAAGCGCAGCAACCCGTGGATCTCGGCTATCCGGTCGTGCTGATCGACCGTGCCGGCCCGACATGCGGCACCGATGCCGTCGTGCTCGACAACCAGCAGGCCGCGCAAGCGCTGGCCGAGCACCTTGCCGCGCAGGGTTACCGGCGTATCGGCGGCCTGTTCGGGCGGACGAGCAGCACAGGCGCTGAGCGTCAGGCCGGATTCGCGACGGCGCTGGCACGCCACGGCATCACCGCCGAGGCACGCTTCATCCTGCCGACGGCCGAGGCGGCGGAGGCCGAGACGCTGGCGTGGCTGTCCGGCGCGGAACGTGATCGCCCCGACGCGCTGGTCGCGAGTAACGCGCAATCGCTGCTGGGCGTGCTGCGGGCGTTGCGGCGGCTGTCGCTCGATGTGCCGCGTGATATCGCCGTGGCGGGCTTTGACAACGAACCCTGGACAGAACTCGCCGGCCCGGGCATCACCGTGATCGAACAGCCGGTCTACGACATCGGTCGCATGGCAATGGGCATGCTGCAGGAGCGCCTCGCGCAACCAACCTTGCCGACGCGCCGTGTGCTGCTCACGGGGCGGCTCGTCCCGCGCGGCTCTACGCCGCTGCGAAGCCCCTAACGGGCGATTACAATTTCCGGATACCCGCGGCGGTGCGTCGACGCCGAATGCACCCGCCGCCCCCCCCCACTCCGGAGCCCCCCTGATGTCCACCCAAGTCATCCGTGCCGCCTGCCCGCACGACTGCCCCGACACCTGCGCCTTGCTTGTCACCGTCGAAGATGGCCGTGCCACCCGCGTGCAGGGCGATCCGGACCACCCGACCACCGCCGGTGTGCTGTGCACCAAGGTCAATCGGTATGCAGAACGCACGTACCACCCCAACCGCCTGTTGACGCCGATGAAGCGTGTGGGCGCCAAAGGCGAGGGCAAGTTCGAACCGATTTCCTGGGACGAGGCCATCGACACCATCGCCACGCGCCTGGGCGAGATTGCGGCACGCAACCCGGAGGCCATCCTCCCGTATAGCTACGCCGGCACGATGGGCCTGGTGCAGGGCGAAAGCATGGCGGCGCGCTTCTTCCACAAGCTGGGCGCGTCGCTGCTGGATCGCACAATCTGCGCATCGGCCGGCGCGACGGCGCTGCGCTACACGTATGGCGCGAGCCTCGGCATGGATATCGAGCACGTGCAGGACGCCAAGCTGATCCTGATCTGGGGCGCCAATCCGATCGCATCGAACCTGCATTTCTGGACCCGCGCACAGGAAGCCAAACGGCGCGGCGCCACGCTGGTTGCCATTGATCCGTATCGCTCGCTAACGGCCGAGAAGTGCCATCGCCACTTGGCGGTGCGCCCCGGTACCGATGCGGCGCTGGCGCTGGCGATGATCCACGTGTTGATCCGCGATGATCTGCTTGACCACGACTACATCGCCAATCACACGCTCGGTTTCGAGGCGCTACGTGAGCGTGCGCAGCAATACACGCCGGAATATGCGGCCACGCTGTGCGGAGTAGACGCGGCGGATATCGAATGGCTCGCCAAACTGTATGGCACGACCGTCGTGCGCGATAGACAGCCGGCGGCCATTCGCCTGAACTACGGCATGCAACGCGCGCATGGCGGCGGGCAGGGCGTGCGCGCCGTCGCATGCCTCCCGTCGCTGGTGGGCGCGTGGCGCGATGCAGCGGGCGGCCTGCAACTGTCCACGTCAGGCTTCTTCCCCATCGACACCGCGAAGCTGCAGCGCCCGGATTTGCTCCCGACGTGGCCCCGCATGCCGCGCACGATCAACATGAGCACCATCGGCGATGCGCATGCTGCATGCGGGCGACGCATCGTTCGGCCCGAAGGTCGAGGCGGTGGTCGTCTACAACAGCAACCCCGTGGCGGTGGCACCGGATTCGCGCAAGGTCGCCGCAGGCTTTGCACGTGAAGACCTCTTCACCGTGGTGCTGGAACACTTCCAGACCGACACCGCCGACTACGCCGACATCCTCCTGCCCGCCACCACGCAGCTCGAACACGTCGATGTGCACAAGGCGTATGGCCACACTTACGTGCTGGCCAATAACGCTGCCATTGCGCCGATGGGCCAGTCGCTGCCGAATACGGAGATCTTCCGTCGCATTGCCCGGCGCATGGGTTTTGACGACGCCTGCTTTGCCGACTCGGACGACGATATCGCCAGCCAGGCCGTGCGCCGTGATGATCTGGCCGCCGCGCACATCGATTGGGCCACGCTCAAGCGCGACGGTTGGCAGAAGCTGGCGCACCCGGCCGCGCCGCTGGCACGTGGCGGCTATCGCACGCCGTCAGGCCGCTGCGAGTTCTATTCCGAGCAGATGGCCAACGACGGACTCGACCCGCTGCCCGGCTATGTGCCGCCGTACGAATCGGCAATCAGCACGCCCGAGTTGGCCAAGCGTTATCCGCTGTCGATGATTTCGCCGCCGGCGCGCAACTTCCTCAACTCCACCTTCGTCAACGTCGACAGCCTGCGCAGCACCGAAGGGGAGCCGCATCTCGACATCCACCCCGACGACGCGAATGCACGCGGCGTCGTCGATGGCGAGCTGGTCCGCATCTTCAATGATCGCGGCACCATGCAGGCGCGCGCCCGCGTGACCGACCGTGCGCGGCGTGGGGTGGTCGTCGGCCTGTCGATCTGGTGGAAGAAGCTCGCGCCCGACGGCACCAACGCCAACGAGCTGACCAGCCAGCGCCTGACCGACATGGGCCGTGCGCCCACCTTCTACGATTGCCTGGTCGAGGTCGCGCCGTTGGCTCAGGCCGCCTGACGGAGCCATCATGCGTGCCGCACGCGCGCTGTGCCTTGCGCTGTCGCTTGCCGGTTCGGCGTTACTGGCCGGCTGCGACACCGTCGGTTATTACTTCCAGTCGGTCAGCGGACATCTCTCGCTGATGGCGCAGCGTGAGTCGATCGACCAGGCCATCGACAATGCTCGGCAAGCCCACAACGACAAGCTCGCCCAGCGGTTGGAAGATGCGCGCAGCATTCGCATCTATGCCTCGCGCGAGCTGGGCCTGCCCGACAACGGCAGCTATCGCGTCTATGCCAATCTCAAGCGCCCCTTTGCGGTGTGGAATGTATTTGCCGCGCCTGAGTTGTCGGTCAAGCTCAAGGAATGGTGTTTCCTCGTCGTGGGCTGCGTGACGTATCGCGGGTACTACGACCGCAATGCCGCCATGGCCTATGCCGACACGCTGCGTGCCCAAGGCCTGGACGTGGATGTGGCCGGCATTCCTGCGTATTCCACACTGGGCTATTTCGACGACCCGCTGCTCAACACCTTCGTCGGCCTGCCGGAAGGCGAGTTGGCGCGGCTGATTTTTCATGAGCTGGCGCATCAGGTTGTCTACGCCAAGGGCGATACCGCGTTCAACGAATCGTTTGCCACCGCCGTCGAAACCATTGGCGTCGAACGCTGGCTGGCGGATGCCGCCACGCCCGAAATTCGCGCGGAATACGCCACGTACGACGCCCGCCGCGTACAATTCCGCGCCCTGCTGCTGGAGTATCGCAACCGGCTCGAGGCGCTGTATGCCAGCCCAGTGTCGGACGACGAGAAGCGCGCCGGAAAACGCGCCATCTTCGCGAGCCTGCAGGCCGATTACGCCAAACTGAAAGCAAGCTGGGGCGGTTATACCGGTTACGACCGCTGGTTTGCGCAGCCACTGTCGAACGCGCATCTGGGGGCCGTCGCGAGCTACCTGGAATGGGTGCCGGCGTTCACGGCGCTGTATCACCGTGATGGCGGCGACTGGGCGCGCTTCTATGCCGATGTCAAAGCCATGGCACGCGAATCCAAACCGCAGCGCGAGGCCGCTCTGCGATTGATGGCGCCTCCCGCGATGGCGACGTCGGCAAGCGTCATGCAAAAGTGATGCCAACATCGGTTTAGGCGTCCGTCTCAAGCAGGCCCGGCAGGCTGAGGGAACTGTCTAAGTTATTGTTTTGACACGCACATCCGCGTAGGATGCCGAAAAAAACGAACGACCATTCGAAAAAATCGACAATCGCCAGGAGACACACCCATGGATAAGCCGTGGCTGAAGCAGTATCCCGCCGGGGTGCCGGCCGAGATCGATGCATCGCAGTATCGATCGCTGGCCCATCTGCTTGAGGATTCCTTCCAGAAGAACCGTAACCGCCGTGCATTTGAATGCATGGGAAAGGTGCTGACCTACGGCGAGCTGGATACGCTTTCGCGCCAACTGGCGGCGTGGCTGCAATCGCGCGGCCTGGCCCCTGGCGCCCGTGTCGCGCTGATGATGCCGAACGTGTTGCAGTACCCCGTGGCGCTGGCCGCCGTGCTGCGTGCCGGCTATGTGGTCGTCAACGTCAATCCGCTTTACACCCCGCGCGAACTGGAACACCAGCTCAAGGACAGCGGCGCCGAAGCCATCATCATCCTTGAGAATTTCGCGACGACGCTGCAGCAGGTGCTGCCCAATACGCCGGTCAAGCACATCGTGGTGGCCAGCATGGGCGACATGCTCGGCGGGCTGAAGGGCATGCTGGTCAATTTCGTCGTGCGCAGCGTGAAGAAGATGGTGCCGGCGTGGGAACTGCCCAACTGCATCCGCTTCAACACCGCGCTGGAAGAGGGCGCCAAGCAGACGCTCAAGCCGACGTCCGTCGGCCCCGACGACGTGGCCTTCCTGCAATACACGGGCGGCACGACCGGCGTGTCGAAGGGTGCGACGCTGCTGCATCGGAACATCGTCGCGAACGTGTTGCAATCGGAAGCCTGGATGAACCCGGCGCTCACCAAGCCAGGCCGCGATGGCCGCATGCTGGCCGCCGACGAAGAGATCGTCACGATCACCGCGCTGCCGCTGTATCACATCTTCGCGCTGACGGTGTGTTGCCTGCTGTCGATGCGCAAGGGCGGGCTGGCGGTGCTGATCCCGAACCCGCGCGATATCCCGGGCTTCATCAAGGTGCTCAAGCAGTACCGCTTCCACATGTTCCCGGCCGTGAACACGCTCTACAACGCGCTGCTGAACAACCCCGAATTCAAGGATGTGGACTGCTCGAACCTGCGCGTGGCCAACGGTGGCGGCATGGCGGTGCAAGAGGCCGTGGCCAAGAAGTGGCTCGAGGTGACGGGGTGCCCGATCATCGAAGGCTATGGTTTGTCGGAAACCTCGCCGTCTGCCATCTGCAACCCGACGGATACCGATAAGTTCTCGGGTACCGTCGGCCTGCCGATTCCGGGCACGGAAATCGCCATCCGCGACGACGAAGGCCGCGACCTGCCGATCGGCCAGGCGGGCGAAATTTGCATCCGCGGCCCGCAGGTCATGGCGGGTTACTGGAAGCGCCCGGACGAGACCGCCAAGGTCATGTACGCCGACGGCTTCTTCAAGACCGGCGACGTCGGCGTGATGGACGAGCGCGGTTACACCAAGATCGTCGATCGCAAGAAGGACATGATTCTGGTGTCGGGCTTCAACGTGTACCCGAACGAGATCGAAGGCGTGGTGGCGATGTGCCCGGGCGTGCTGGAAGTGGCCGCCGTGGGTGTGCCGGACGTGCATTCGGGCGAGGTGGTGAAGCTGTTCGTGGTGCGTCGCGATCCGTCGCTCACGGAGCAGAAGCTGCAGGAGTTCTGCAAGGACCAGCTGACCGGCTACAAGCGCCCGAAGTTTATCGAGTTTCGCAACGAGCTGCCGAAGACCAACGTCGGCAAGATCCTGCGCCGTGAACTGCGCGACGAGGCGATGAAGAAGCGTGCCTGAGTCTGCGTCGCTGCAAAGAAAAGGCCGCGATTCGTCGCGGCTTTTTTTTGGCGCACCACAGGAACGTATGGCCGGGGTCAACCCACGTACAGGAGGATGCTGACGAACTGGCACGCACTGCCGGCCAATACGAACAGGTGCCAGATGCCGTGGAAGTGCCTCACCTTCTCGTCAAAGAGAAAGAAGGCGATACCGGCCGTATACAGCGCGCCACCGGCTACCACCCACCACAGGCCCGGTGCGGGCAGCGCTGCCGCCAGCGGTCCCATGGCAATCAGCACCAGCCAGCCCATCACCACGTAGATCAGCAGGGAAAACAGGCGCGTGCGGCGGCCGATCCAGAGTTCCTGCGCAATCCCGATGGCCGCCAGTGCCCAGTTGATGCCGAACAGCGCCCAACCCCAGGGGCCGCGCAGCGTGACCAGCGCAAACGGCGTGTAGCTCCCGGCGATCATCAAATAGATGGCGCAATAGTCGAGGCGCTGGAACAGGCTCTTGGCCGGCCCGCGCAGGCTGTGATACAGCGTGGAGATCGTGTAGAGCAGGACGAGCGTCGTGCCGTAGACCACGGAACTGACGACCTTCCACGCGTCGTGGTGCAGGGCGGACGACGTCACCAGAACGGCCATGCCCCCGGCGGCAAGGATGGCCCCGGCCAGGTGGCTGAAGCCGTTGAAACGTTCTCCGCGATACATACGCTGATCTCCAGGAAAAGCCGGTTCTCCCTACAATGCTCCAATGCCCGGCAGCGATCTCAAAATCACCCCCCAATTGTCTATTCCGGAGTCCGAGCTGGTCGAGCGCTTTGTGCGCGCAAGCGGAGCGGGTGGGCAGAACATCAACAAGGTATCGACGGCGGTGGAGTTGCGCTTTGACATCGCCCAATCGCCGTCGTTGCCGGAGGCATTGCGGGCTCGCTTGTTGGGAAAGCGCGACCGCCGCTTGACCGACGAGGGCGTGATTGTGATTGATGCTCAACGGTTTCGCACGCAGGACCGCAACCGCCAGGATGCCCGTGAACGTCTGATCGCGTTCATCGCGACGGGGCTTTCGGTGCCGAAGTCGCGGATCGCCACCAAGCCTACGCGCGCTTCCAAGACGCGCCGTCTGGAAGGCAAGCGCGCGCGCGGCGACGTCAAGCGTGGTCGCTCCGGCCGCCACTCGTGGGATTAGGCGCATCGCTATGCGGGGTCCTTACATCAGCCGGGTATCCCGCGTTTCAGCCATGCAAAGCACCCCGATCAGGCTGACCACCGCGGCCGCCGACACATACATGCCCACCCAGCTCAGGCCGCCTTGCTGAGCCAGCTTCTGCGCGATATACGGCGCAATCGACGCCCCCAGAATGCCGCCCAGGTTGTACGACACGCCGGCCCCGGTGTAGCGCACGTTGGTCGGGAACAGCTCCGGCAGCAGCGCGCCCATTGGAGCGAAGGTCACGCCCATCAGGAACAGTTCGATGATGAGGAACAGGGCCACCAGCGGTGTCTGCCCGCTCCCCAGCAGCGGCGCCATCGTGAAGCCCGACAAAATGGCGGCGATGATGCCGACGATCAGCACCGGCTTGCGCCCAAAACGGTCCGACGCCCATGCCGACAGCGGCGTCGCCAGCCCCATGAAGACCACAGCCAGGCACAGCAGACCCAGGAAGCTCGGGCGCGAGAAATGCAACGTGCCCACGCCGTACGACAGCGAAAATACCGTCGAGATATAAAACAGCGTGTAGCAGACGACCATCGCCAGTGCGCCCAGCAGCGTCGGCCACCAGTGGTGCGCCAGCAGCGTGGCGACCGGCACCTTCACGCGCTCCTGCCGATCGATGGCTGCCTGGAATGCGGGGGTCTCGGCGATCTTCAATCGCACATACAAGCCCAGCGCCACCAGCACTGCGCTGACCAGGAACGGCACGCGCCAGCCCCAGCTGCGGAACTGCTCATCGGACAGTGCGATCGCCAGCCCGAAGAAAAGGCCGTTCGAAGCCAGGAAACCGACCGACGGGCCGAGCTGCGGAAACATGCCGAACCAGGCGCGTTTGCCCGCTGGTGCATTCTCCGTGGCCAGCAGCGCCGCGCCGCCCCATTCACCACCCAGGCCGATGCCCTGGCCGAAGCGCAGGATGCACAGCAGGATCGGTGCGAGCGTGCCGATGCTGTCGTACCCCGGCACGAGTCCGATCAGCGTGGTCGAAATGCCCATCACCAGCAGAGACGCCACCAGCGTCGACTTGCGCCCGATGCGATCACCAAAGTGGCCGAACAGAAACGAGCCGATCGGCCGTGCGATGAACGCGATGCCAAACGTGACGAACGCCGACAGCGCTTGTGCCGTGGCGGACCCATGCGGAAAGAACACGGGGCCGATGACCAGCGCCGCGGCTGTCGCATAGACGTAGAAATCGTAGAACTCGATAGCCGTGCCGATGAAGCTCGCAAAGACGATGCGCGAGCGGCTGGCGTCGGCGGTCCCATCCGAAGTGGAGGGCGCCAGGGTTGGGGAAGTTGATGAGGACATGCTGGTCTCCGGTGAGGTTCGTGTTGTTGTCGTTATGAACCGCGTCGCGCGATTTGGTGCCGGGGCCTTGCCGTCCGGCGGCGGGTTCGATCGCACGAGCATAGCGCGCGGCCATGCAAAAAGGCACCCGAAGGTGCCTTCCTGCGCCCGCCAAGGAGAGGGGCGGCGGGCAAAACCGAAGCGTGCGTCAGAACTTGTGGCGCACACCCACGGCTACACCGACTTGGTTGTTCGAGTCAGGCGTGATGAAGTACGTCTGCGATGCGGCCGGCAGGTAGCCTACCGATGTCCCCGTCGGCGTGTAGCCAATCGAATCCCAGTTCAGCGAGCCATTGCGCGAGTACGCGGCTGTCAGGTACACATCAGTGCGCTTCGAGAAGTTGTAGTCCGCGATGAAGTTCCACTGCTGCGGCTTGCGCGGGTTGACCGTGGTACCCGCGATCGTCGCTTCCTTGATGTTGTCGTAGTAGTACGACAGCGTCAGGCCCAGCGCAGTCGTGGCCTGGTAATTCACACCCAGCCAATAGAGATCGTCGCGGTGCGGTGTCAGGGCCGGCGTGCCAGTGCTCGGTGCGGCGGTATTGCCGTAGCGGTAACCGCCCATCACCTTGACGGGGCCGACGGTGTAGCTGGCGGCGACTGCGGCGCGCTTGTCGCGGCCGTAGTCGTTGCCCGGCGCACCACCGATCTCCTGTGCCGACAGCACCTTCACTTCGTCATATGCGACACCCAAGCCGAACGGGCCTGCGAAGTAGTTGGCGCCGATGCCGTATGCCGAGTTGGCGGTGTTGCTGCCTGCGCGCTCGCCGAACGACCAGTGGCCTTCCACGGTCAGCGGGCCGAACGCACCCGTGTACTTGATCACGTTGTCTTCGCGGAAGTTCGCGCCCAGCAGGCCCACCACCGGCTCCCACTGCGTGGCGTAACCGCTGGGCGAGAAGTTGGCCATCATGTCGAAGATTGTCGTGTACTGGCGGCCCAGGGTGATCTTGCCCCAGTCGCCTTGCAGCCCGACGAAGGCTTGCCGGCCGAACAGGCGGCCGCCTTGCTGCAACTTGCCGTCATCCATCGAGAAGCCCGACTCCAGAACGAACAGGCTCTTGAGCCCGCCGCCGAGGTCTTCGATGCCGCGCAAGCCCCAACGGTTGGAAGACAGGCCCCCTGCCTGCATCGCAAGGCGCGAACCGCTGCTGCCCGGAATAGCGGCACCAGCCGCCGTTACGTTCTGCTCATGGTTGACGTATTCGACGTTGGCGTCGACCACGCCGTACAGCGTCACACTCGACTGAGCCTGCGCGACACCTGCAAATGTGCCCAGCACTGCCAATGCCAGCAGCGATTTCTTCATCGGTCGGTCTCCAGATCTTTATTTATTGAGTTCAGTGGCGGGCAGACCCTCCGTTCTTGTCTTTCCGCCCCATGACTTTCAAACGAAGTCGCTGACTAATGTAGCAATGCGCTGCAGCAGTCGGTCGAAATTTGCGAACGAATGTTCGCAAACGCGCGTTTGCTGTCTGATCTCGGCAACAGGCTGTTTCCGAATTTGAAATAGATGGAGGTTGTCCGCCGTCGATTCCTTGCGGTTTCAGATGCGATCCCCGCCCTCGCAGGGTTATCCCGTACAGTACTGTTTGGTCGGCACTGTTCTGACGGTACGCAAAGTCCCGCGTCGTGTCGGCCTTACAATGGCAACTGCGCCGCACGCCACTGCCGACGGCGCCTGTACTCATGCTCGACCGTTTCCTCTCCGAATTTGACCGCGCCTTGCGCGCTGTGGCGGGCGTCACCCGCGCCAGCCGACCGAATCCTGCCGATGCCGTCATCGCCTCCGCCGCCTCCGCGGATACGGCCGATGCTACGGCCAAGCTTCCCGAGGCCGACCGCCGCCATGCCGCCGGCCTGATGCGCGTGAACCATGTCGGCGAGGTCTGCGCCCAGGCCCTGTATCAGGGGCAAGCCCTGTTTGCGCGGGATCCGGCCATCCGCGCCCAGCTTGACGAGGCCGCACGCGAAGAAGAAGACCACCTTGCTTGGTGCGCCCAGCGCTTGCAGGAACTGAACGACCGCCCCAGCCTGCTGAACCCCCTCTGGTATGCCGGCGCATTCGCGATCGGCGCGGTGGCGGGGCGCCTCGGCGACAAGATCAGCCTCGGTTTTGTTGCAGAGACCGAGCGCCAAGTCGAGCATCACCTGGACGGTCATCTCGACAAGTTGCCCGAACAGGACTCCCGCTCGCGTGCCATCGTCGCCCAGATGCGCGACGACGAAATCCGCCACGGCGATAACGCGCGCCAAGCCGGTGGCATCGACCTGCCTGCGCCCATCCGCCAGGCCATGCGCGCTGCATCGCGTGTGATGACCGCCACCGCCTACCGCATTTGACAGGCCTGTCGCGCCGCGCGGCCCGACGACAAACCGCACGCTCCTCCATTCGCCGGAGCATGACCATCAGCGCTCTGCCCGCCTCCAGCGAGGGCGCTGTTGCCTGCCGTTCTCTCACGTGGTTTCTGCATAAACCGCGCTATCTCCTTCATTTGATTGGGAAAAGTCGCGCACCGTTCTTGGGCGGGTGCGCTAAGTCATTGTTCTGATTGCAAATTTTCCGCCTCACAGGGCTGTGCAAGCCTTGACCGCCTAAAGTCGTTCCTCTAAAGTGGGAAACAGTGTCAGAAAGTGTAGTTTTGTGGTTTGAAAGGGCCGTTTGCGGGCCAGTTGACGACAAGGTGAGTGGCGAACAAGTCGCCGCGCGGAGAGAGAATCCAACGTGTTCCAGGGTGCGTCGGCGCTGACGCTGGATGCCAAAGGGCGGATGTCCATTCCGTCGCGGCACCGCGAAGCGCTTCAGCTGCAGGCCGAGGGCCGGGTGACTGTGACCAAGCACCCGGACGGTTGCCTCATGCTGTTTCCGCGCCCGGAGTGGGAGCGTTTTCGCGAGCGCATCGCTGCACTCCCGATGGAGGCCCACTGGTGGAAACGGATCTTCCTGGGTAGCGCCGCCGACGTCGAACTCGATACCGCCGGCCGCGTCCTCATCACCCCCGAACTGCGCGCGGCCGCCTCCCTTGAACGTGACGTGATGCTGCTCGGCATGGGCAGCCACTTTGAAGTCTGGGATGCCGCCACGTACACCGCGAAGGAGCAGGCCGCCATGGCGCAAGGCATGCCCGACGCCCTCAAGAATTTCTCCTTTTGATGACGCGCGATGACTACCCAAGCCAGTACGGCACTGCGCCATCAAACGGTGCTCTTAGAAGAAGCGGTCGATGCGCTTATCTGGCGCGACGACGGCATCTATATCGATGGAACCTTCGGGAGAGGCGGGCACAGCCGGCGCATCCTGGAACGGCTGGGGCCCGGCGGCAGACTTGTCGCCTTCGACAAGGACCCGGCAGCAATCACCGAAGCGGGCACCGTAGAGGATGCCCGCTTCGCTATTGAGCATGACAGCTTCGCGCAGATGGCCCCGTGCCTGGATGCGCGCGGCATTGAACGGGTGGCCGGCGTGCTGCTCGATCTCGGCATCAGTTCGCCGCAGATTGACGAAGGCGCACGTGGCTTCTCGTTCCGGATGGATGGCCCGCTCGACATGCGGATGGACACCACGCGCGGCATTACCGCAGCCCAATGGCTGGCCGAGGCTGATGAGCGCGACATTGCGAGGGTGATACGGGACTATGGGGAAGAACGGTTTGCTGTACAGATTGCAAAGGCGATTGTTGCTCGCCGGGGCCAATCCGGGGATCGAGGTCCTCTCGATCGCACATCCGAGCTTGCCGCGCTCGTGGCGCAAGCCGTCAAAACACGCGAGAAGGGCCAAGACCCTGCGACCCGCACCTTTCAAGCTTTACGGATTCACGTCAATCAAGAGCTTGCGGACCTCGAAACCGGTCTGAAGGCCGCCTTTGAACGTCTGGAACAGGGGGGACGTCTCGTCGTGATCAGCTTCCATTCGCTGGAAGACCGCATCGTCAAGCGCTTCATGCAGGCCCTGGCGCGTCCGGAGCAATCCGCCGCGCCGGGACTGCGTCGGGCGCCGCTGCGTGCGCATGAGCTGCCGACGCCGCAGTTGCGTCTGCTTGGCCGCGTGAAGCCGTCGGAGGCCGAAGTGTCGGCCAACCCACGCGCGCGCTCGGCCATCATGCGCGTGGCAGAGCGTTGCTGACGGCTGCCGACTCGCGGAGACCCACGCCATGAACCGCCTGAACATGTTCCTGCTGACTGCGCTGGTGCTGTGCGCGCTGTCACTGGTCAACGCACAGCATCAGGCGCGGCAACTGTTTGTCGCGCTGGATCGCGCGCAGGCGGAAGAAAAGCAACTGAACACCGACTGGTCGCGCCTGCAATATGAGCAGAGCGCGCTGGGCAAAAGTGCTCGCATTGCCGACATCGCGAGCAGGCAATTGAAGATGTCGCCCGCGCAGGCGGGTCGCACGCAGTATCTGCAGGGGTTTGCCGACTTGCCGGCGGGTGGAACGTCCTCCATGGCGTCTTCGGCCGCGGCCAGCGCGCCCACGGCTTCCGGAGTCCAGCCATGAGCGGCGCCCGCAAATCCAACGGCACCACGGCGCGCGCGCGCCTGGGCCAATTCTCCGCCAGCCCGGTGCTGGGCCTGCGCCTGCCGATGTGGCGCTCGAAACTGGTCGTGTTCTTGATGTTCGCGGCGTTTCTGGCGCTGATCGGCCGCGCGCTGTGGATTCAAGGCCCCGGCAACCGCTTCTACGAGGCTGAAGGCAAGAAGCGCTTCCAGCGCACGCTGGAATTGCCCGCCACGCGCGGCAAGATTCTGGACCGCAATGGTCTGGTGCTGGCCACGAGCCTGCCGGTGAAGGCCATCTGGGCCGTGCCCGAAGACGTGCCCAACAACGTGCCTGGCGAGGACATGATGAAGCTCGCCAAGCTGCTGGGCATGAGCAACAAGGAGCTTTCGGGCAAGCTCGGCGAAGACAAGGGGTTCGTTTACCTCAAGCGTCAGGTGCTGCCGGATGTGGCCGACCAGATTGCAGCACTCAAGATCGAAGGCATCTATCAGACGCGTGAGTACAAGCGCTTCTACCCGGAAGGCGAGGCGATGGCGCACATCGTCGGTTTCACGAATGTGGAAGACAAGGGCCAGGAAGGTATGGAACTTGCACGGGAGTCCGACCTTGCAGGTGCTGCCGGTCAGCGCCAGGTGATCAAGGATCGACTGGGGCGCGTGGTGGAAGACGTGGGCGTGCTCAAGGCGCCGCGTGACGGGTATGACCAGACGCTGTCGATCGACGCCAAGATCCAGTACCTGACCTTCAACGAACTGAAGGCCGCCATCGAGCGTACCCACGCCAAGGCGGCCAGCGCGATCGTGCTGGATGCTCAGACGGGCGAGGTCCTGGCGCTTGCCAACTACCCGACCTACAACCCGAACGACCGCAGCCGCCTGTCGGGCGAACAACTGCGCAACCGCGTGCTGACCGACACCTTCGAGCCGGGCTCGATGATGAAGCCGATCACCATCAGCTTGGCGCTGCAGCTCAAGCGTGTGACGCCCAACACGCTAGTGCAGACCAACGGCAAATACAGCTTCGAAGGCGCGACCATTTCCGACACCGGCAACTACGGCACGTTGACGGTCGCCCAGGTCATCCAGCACTCCAGCAACATCGGCACGACCAAGATTGCGATGACGCTCAAGCCACAGGAAATGTGGGACATGTTCACGAGCGTTGGACTGGGGCAGGCACCGAAGATCGGCTTCCCGGGCGCGGTGGCGGGGCGGCTGCGGCCGGCCAACAAATGGCGCCGCATTGAACAGGCGACGATGTCGTATGGATATGGCCTGTCGGTATCGCTGTTCCAGATCGCGCACGCCTACACCATCTTCGCGCACGATGGCGAGCTGATCCCGATCACGATGTACCGCACCAATGGGCAGCCGCCCCAGGGTGAGCGGGTGATTTCGCCGGAAGTGGCGCGGCAGGTTCGCCAGATGCTTGAGACCGTGACGGCGCCCGGGGGCACGGCCCCCCAGGCGCAAGTGATGGGCTATCGCGTCGGGGGCAAGACCGGTACGGCGTGGAAGCACACCGGACGTGGCTATGACCGCTCCAAATATCGCGCCTCCTTCATTGGTCTGGCGCCGATGTCGAACCCGCGCATCATCGTGGCGGTGAGCGTGGATGAGCCCACGGTGGGTAACCGCTATGGCGGTGGCGCGGCCGGCCCGGTGTTCTCGCAGATCGTGGGCGGCACCCTGCGCGCGTTGAACGTGCCGCCGGATTCGCCGGTGCGCCAGCTTGTGATGACGCCGGACGTGCCGGAAGAGCCCGTCGGGGGCCTGCAATGACGGTCCAGCCCACCTCCGATCGTCCGGCCATCGCGGCGCGCCTCGTGCCCGTGGTGGACTGGCTGCGCGTACAAGCGCCGGCTGGTGCCGACCTCACGAGCGACACCCGCAAGCTCAAGACCGGCGATGTGTTCGTGGCCTACGTGCTCGGCAATGTGCGTCAGCATGGCGATGGCCGTCCGCATATTCCGCAGGCGATCGAGGCTGGCGCTTCCGCCGTGCTGGCCGAAGCGCATGGCTACACGATGCCCGCAGACGCGCCCGTGCGCATCCTGCCCGTGGACGGCCTGGCGGAACTGGCCGGGCCTCTGGCCGCGCAGTGGTACGGCGTGCCGGGCCCGGAAGCGCTGCGGGTGATCGGTGTAACGGGCACCAACGGCAAGACGTCGTGTTCGCAATGGATCGCGCAGGCGCTGACCAAACACGGCGAGCGTTGCGCAGTGGTGGGTACGCTCGGCACGGGGTTTGTCGATGCGCTGGCCGTGACAGGCTTCACCACGCCGGACGCCATCCAGCTCCAGCGCAGCCTCGCCGATCTGCATCGCGCGGGCGCCCGCGCCATCGCCATGGAAGTCTCGTCGCACGGTTTGGAGCAGGGCCGCGTGGATGGCACGTGTTTCGACATCGCGGTGTTCACCAACCTGACGCAGGATCACCTCGACTACCACGGCACGATGGCCGAGTACGAACTTGCCAAGGCGCGTCTGTTCGGCTGGCCAGGCCTGCGTGCGGCGGTCATCAACCGCGACGATGCGGCCGGAGTGCGGTTGCTGCAGAACGCCCGCGCCGACATCGAGAGCATTGAATACGGCATCGACGGTGAAGCCGCTGCGCAGCACGGCGCCAAGCAATGGCTGCGCGCCAGTAACGTGCGCGCGCACCGCACGGGTACGACGTTCGACGTGGAAGGCAGCTTCGGTCACGCGACCGTCCATGCACCGACTCTCGGCCTGTTCAACGTGTCGAATCTGCTGGCTGTGCTGGGCGCACTGCGGGCGGCTGGCGTACCGTGGCCGGACGCCATTGCGCATCTGGAAAAGCTGCAGCCGGTCAGTGGCCGCATGGAGCGTTTCGGCGGTGAAGATGGTCCGCTGGTGGTAGTGGATTACGCTCACACGCCCGACGCGCTGGAGCAGACGCTACGCGCGCTCGCACCGATTACCGAGGCGCGGGGCGGCAAGCTGTGGGCTGTGTTCGGCTGCGGCGGCGACCGCGACCCCGGCAAGCGGCCGCAGATGGGCGCCATCGCCGAGCGCCTGGCGCCGCACGTGGTGCTCACCTCCGACAACCCGCGCAGCGAAGATCCGCAGCACATTCTCGACGAGATCGCCGACGGCATGGACAACCCGCGCGCCGCCACCCAGATCGAAGACCGCGCCGCTGCCATCCTGCATGCCGTGCGGCACGCCGATGCGCTTGACGTGATCGTCGTGGCGGGCAAGGGACATGAATCGACGCAGGAGATAGCCGGTCGCAAGCGGCCGTTCTCCGACCAGGAACACGTGCGCCTGGCGCTCGCCGCCCGCGGGGTGATTGCATGAGCGCTGCGACCGTGATGATGCACGCCACCGACGCCGCCGCCTGGATGGCCGGCGCCCATCTTGCCGGCCCCGATGCAGCCATCCTGCGCGTGACGACCGACAGCCGCTCCGTGCAGCCCGGCGACCTGTTCGTCGCGCTCATCGGCGAGCGCTTCGATGCACACGACTTCCTGCCCGAAGTGGTGGCGCGTGGCGCTGCTGCCGTGCTGGTGTCACGCCCACCGGCCGCAACGCTGGATATGACCAACGTGGCCGTGCTGACCGTTGCCGATACGCGCATCGGGCTCGGGCAGCTTGCCGCCGGCTGGCGACGCCAGTTCCCGATCCCGGTCGTCGCCGTGACGGGCAGCAACGGCAAGACCACGGTCAAGGAGATGATCTCCGCGATCTTCGCGCAGGCTGTCGGCGAAGACGCCCGCCTGGCGACTGCCGGCAATTTCAACAACGACATCGGCCTGCCGCTCACGCTGTTCCGCCTGAACGCGCAACACAAGCTCGCCGTGCTCGAACTCGGCATGAACCATCCGGGCGAGACGGCCATATTGGCCGCCATTGCGCAGCCTACCGTCGCGATGATCAACAACGCCCAGCGCGAGCATCAGGAATTCATGGTCAGCGTGGAAGCCGTGGCTGAAGAACACGCCGCCGTGCTGGCCGCGTTGCCGGCCGATGGCGTAGCGGTGTATCCGCGCGACGCGGCCAACGGGGGCGAATACGCGCCGGTGTGGCAAGCCGCGGCCGGTTCGCGCCGCGTGCTCGACTTCGGCATCGAGGCCGGGGCCGTGACGGGCACTGTGGCGGACACCGCCGAGGGCCAACGCATCGACGTGCAGGCTCCGGGCCAGCGCTTCGCCATCACGCTGCCGCTGCTCGGGTTGCACAACGCACGCAATGCGCTCGCCGCGACGGCGTGCGCGCTCGCGGCCGGAGTCGCTCCTGAGGTGATCGCGCAAGCGCTGGGCAACTTTGCTCCGGTCAAGGGGCGGTTGCAGCGCAAGCAGGGCACGCACGGCGGCCTCGTCATCGACGACACGTACAACGCGAACCCGGACTCGATGCGCGCGGCGATCGATGCGCTCGCCACGCTGCCGGCGCCGCGCTGGCTGGTGCTGGGTGACATGGGCGAGGTCGGCTCGCAGGGTCCGGCATTCCACGAAGAAATCGGCGCCTATGCGCGCACGCGCGGCATCGATGCGGTGCTGGCAACCGGTGAGCTTGCGCGCCACACGGTCGACGCATTCGGCGCAGGCGCGCAGCATTTTGCGTCCGCGGAAGAGTTGATCGAACACGGCCTTGGCGCCATTGCGCCGGCCGCGACGGTATTGGTGAAGGGCTCGCGCTTCATGCGGATGGAACGCATTGTGGAAGCGCTGGTCTTGAAAGACCCGGTAGCGGATTTGCCGACCGGTTCCAACACACAACAGCAGCATTAAGGGAAGCAAGAACCCATGTTATTGGCATTGGCGCAATGGTTGCAGAACGACTACGGCTTCCTGCGCGTCTTCAACTATCTGACGTTCCGCGCCGTGATGGCATCGCTCACGGCGCTGGTGATCGGCCTCGGGTTCGGGCCGTGGGTGATCCGTCGCCTGACCGAGCTGAAGGTCGGCCAGGCTGTGCGCAGCTACGGTCCGCAAACGCATCTGGTCAAGGCCGGCACGCCCACCATGGGCGGCGTGCTGGTGCTCATCGGCATTGCCGTGTCGACGCTGCTGTGGGCCGACTGGGGCAACCGCTTCATCTGGATTGTGCTGCTCGTCACGCTCGGCTACGGCGCTGTTGGCTGGGTGGATGACTACCGCAAGGTCGTGCACCGTGACCCAAAGGGCATGTCTTCGCGTGAAAAATTTTTCTGGCAGACCGTGATCGGTCTGTTTGCAGCGGCCTATCTTGCGTTCTCGGTGTCCGAGACGAGCAACATACGCGTGCTCGAGCTCTTCATGGAGTGGGTGCGCAGCGGCCTGTCGCTGAACCTGCCGGCCAAGTCGCACCTGATCGTGCCGTTCTTCAAAGAGATCAGCTACCCGCTCGGCGTGTTCGGTTTCATCATCCTGACGTACCTCGTGATCGTCGGCTCCAGCAATGCGGTGAACCTGACCGATGGCCTCGATGGCCTCGTCATCATGCCGGTCGTGCTGGTGGGCAGCGCGCTGGGTGTGTTCGCCTACGTGATGGGTAGCGCGGTCTACAGCAAGTACCTGCTGTTCCCGCACATTCCGGGCGCGGGTGAGCTGCTGATCTTCTGCTCGGCGATGGCCGGAGCGGGGCTTGCCTTCCTGTGGTTCAACGCGCATCCGGCGCAGGTGTTCATGGGTGATGTCGGCGCGCTGGCGCTTGGCGGAGCGCTGGGCACCATCGCCGTGATCGTGCGTCAGGAAATCGTGCTCTTCATCATGGGCGGCATCTTCGTGGCCGAAACCGTCTCGGTGATGCTGCAGGTGACGTGGTTCAAGTTCACCAAGAAGCGTTATGGCGAGGGCCGGCGCCTGTTCCGCATGGCGCCGCTGCATCACCATTTCGAGCTTTCCGGCTGGAAAGAAACGCAAGTGGTCGTGCGCTTCTGGGTCATCACCATGATGCTGGTGCTGATCGGCCTGTCGACCCTCAAGCTGCGGTGAGCACGGACATGATCGACGTGACCGAATCCATCGCCCCGGACGACGAGTTGGCAGCCACGCAGCCGGAAGCTGCCGTGGACGCCGTTGTCGCAACGCTCGATTCAGCCGAGCCGATGCCCGCCGCTGAAACCGCACAGGCGCCGCGCATGTTCGGCGAGTTCGAAGCGCCGGTGGTGCTGGTGCTCGGCCTCGGCGAATCCGGCCTCGCCATGGCACGCTGGTGTGCCCGTCATGGCGCGCGCGTGCGCGTGGCCGACACGCGCGAGGCACCGGCCAACCTGCCGGCGCTGCGCGCCCATGTGCCGGACGCAGAATTCGTGAGCGGCCCGTTTGCCGTGTCGCTGCTGGACGGTGTGACGCTGATCGCGATCAGCCCGGGCCTGTCGCCGCTGGATGGCAACGTTGCGGCGCTGCTGAACGCAGCCAATGCGCAAAGCGTGCCGGTGTGGGGCGAGATCGAATTGTTTGCCCGCGCGCTGGCCGGCCTCAAGGCCGCGCAAGGCTATGCGCCGCGCGTGCTCGCCATCACGGGGACGAACGGGAAGACCACCACCACGGCGCTCACGGGCGCCCTGGTCCAGCGCTCCGGCAAGACGGTCGGCGTGGCCGGCAACATCAGCCCGTCGGCGCTGGACAAGCTGAGCGAATGCGTCGACGCAGGCACGCTCCCTGACGTGTGGGTGCTCGAGCTTTCCAGCTTCCAGCTCGAAACCACGCACACGCTGGATGCCGATGCGGCCACCGTACTGAACATCACGCAGGACCACCTCGACTGGCACGGCACCATGGAGGCCTACGCCGCAGCGAAGGGCCGCATCTTCGGTGCCAACACCGTGCGCGTGCTGAATCGTCAGGACGCGGCCGTGATGGCATTCGCGAGCAAGAACGGCGGCGATATCACCTTCGGCATCGATGAGCCGGGCACGCCTGATGCGCTCGGGCTGCTGCGCGATGGCGGCATGCCGTGGATCGTCTTGGCTGAAGCCGATGAAGAAGATCTGCCGAAGCCCACGCGCCGCAAGAAGGGCGACAACGCGGCCGCCGCCCCGGTACCGGTGCGCCTCAAGCGCCTGATGCCTGCCGACGCACTGCGCATCCGTGGCTTGCACAACGCGACCAACGCGATGGCTGCGCTGGCGCTCTGCCGCGCGATCGGCCTGCCCGTGAGCGCGCTGCTGCACGGCCTGCGCGACTACGCCGGCGAGCCGCATCGCGTCGAGCTGATCGCCGCGTTTGACGACATCGAATTCTTCGATGACAGCAAGGGCACCAACGTCGGCGCGACGGTGGCTGCGCTCTCGGGGTTGTCCAAGCACGTTGTGCTGATCGCCGGCGGCGATGGCAAGGGTCAGGACTTTTCGCCGCTGGCCGAGCCGGTCGCGCAGTACGCGCGCGCCGTGGTCCTCATCGGCCGCGACGCGCCGCTGATTCGTGAGGCGCTGGCCAATACCGGGGTCGCGCTGATCGATGCGCCGACGCTGGAATCCGCCGTGCCCCAAGCTGCCGCGCAGGCGCAACCGGGCGATGCCGTGCTGCTGTCGCCGGCCTGCGCAAGCTTCGACATGTTCCGCAACTACGAACACCGCGCCCAGGTCTTCCACGAGGCCGTGGTGGCGTTGGCGGCAGACCGAGGAGTCCTCCTATGAGCGACACCCAGATCAAGCGCAGCGGCTTCATCGGCGCGACCATCGGCAATGCGTGGGGCGGGCTGCGTGATGCGGTTTCAGGCGTCAAGCCCACGCGCTCCAAGATGATGGAGTACGACCAGCCGCTGTTGTGGGTGGCGATCGTGCTGCTTGGCCTCGGGTTGGTGATGGTGTATTCGGCGTCGATCGCGTTGCCGGATTCGCCCAAGTACGCCAACTACAGCAACGGGCATTTCCTGATCCGACATATCTTCTCGCTGGTCATCGGGCTGATCGGTGCGATCGTCGCATTCCAGATTCCGGTCAAGTTCTGGGACAAATACGCACCGAAGCTCTTCATCATTGCGCTGGTCCTGCTGGTGATTGTGCTCGTGCCGCACCTCGGCAAGGGCGTGAATGGCGCGCGCCGCTGGCTGCCGCTGGGCGTCATGAATTTCCAGCCGTCCGAGCTGATGAAGCTGGCGGTGGTGCTGTACGCCGCCAACTACACCGTGCGCAAGCAGGACTGGATGCAGAGCGTGCGCAAGGGCTTCCTGCCCATGGGCGTGGCCGTGGCGTTTGTCGGCTCACTCCTGCTGTTGGAGCCGGATATGGGCGCGTTCCTGGTGATCGCGGCCGTGGCCATGGGCATCCTGTTCCTGGGCGGCGTGAACGGCAAGCTGTTCGGCGGCCTCGTGCTTACCGCGGTTTCAACCTTCTCGCTGCTGATCGTGGCGTCGCCCTGGCGGCGAGAGCGGATCTTCGCCTACCTGAACCCGTGGCAAGAGGAATACGCACAGGGGAAGGCATACCAGCTCACGCACTCGCTGATCGCTTTCGGCCGTGGCGAGTGGACCGGCGTTGGCCTGGGCGGCAGCATCGAAAAGCTGCACTACCTGCCCGAGGCGCATACCGACTTCATCCTGGCGGTGATCGGCGAAGAGCTGGGCTTCGTTGGCGTGCTGATCGTGATCCTGCTGTTCTACTGGATGGTGCGCCGCGCATTCGAGATCGGCCGCACTGCGCTGCAGCTCGACCGTACGTTCGCCGGCCTCGTTGCCAAGGGACTGGGAATCTGGATCGGCTGGCAGGCCTTCATCAACATGGGCGTGAACCTGGGCCTGCTGCCGACCAAGGGCCTGACGCTGCCGCTAGTCAGCTACGGCGGCTCCGGCATTCTGATGAACTGCGTGGCGATCGCGGTGCTGCTGCGTATCGACTATGAAAACCGCGTGCTGATGCGTGGGGGCAAGGTATGACGGCGGGCAATTCGGCCGGTCTGGCGCCGCGCACGCTCCTCGTCATGGCCGGCGGTACGGGCGGTCACATCTTCCCCGCGCTGTCGGTGGCCAAGCTGTTGGCCGCGCGTGGCTGGAAGGTGGTGTGGCTCGGCAATGCGAACGGCATGGAAGGCCAGCTTGTGCCCAAGCACGGTTTTCCGCTCGAGTCGGTGCAGTTCGGTGGTCTGCGCGGTAAGGGCTTCGTCACCAAGTTTCTGCTGCCGCTCAACCTGCTGCGTGCCTTCTGGCAGAGCCTCGGTGTGGTGCGCCGTGTGCGCCCGAACGTGGTGCTGGGCATGGGCGGCTATATCACCTTCCCGGGCGGCATGATGAGCGTGCTGCTGGGTCGCCCGCTGGTGCTGCACGAACAGAATTCGATTGCAGGGCTCGCCAACCGCGTGCTCGCGCGCGTGGCCGATCGCGTGCTGTGCGCATTTCCGAATGCGCTGGCCGGTGCTGAGTGGGTGGGCAATCCGATCCGCGCCGACCTCGCCACGCTGGCTTCGCCGCAAACGCGCTACGCCGAGCGTACTGGCCCGCTGCGCGTGCTTGTCGTGGGCGGCAGCCTGGGCGCAGCAGCGCTCAACGACGTGGTGCCCAAGGCCCTGGCGTTGCTGCCGGCCGATACGCGTCCCATCGTCATCCATCAGGCGGGCGCCAAGCAGATCGACACGCTTCGCGCCAACTATGCCGCTGCCGGTATTGACGATACGCACGCGCAGCCCGTGCCCTTTATCGACGATATGGCAGCTGCGTATGCGCACGCCGATCTCGTCATCTGCCGCGCTGGCGCCATGACCGTCTCAGAAGTGGCCGCGGCGGGTGTCGCGGCGCTGTTCGTGCCGTTCCCGCATGCCGTGGACGATCACCAGACAACCAATGCGCGCTTCCTCTCCGAACGCGGTGCGGCGCTGTTGGTGCCGCAGCAGGAACTGGGTCCGGCATCGCTGGCAGATACACTCGCGTCCCTGACGCGTGCGCAATTGGCCGATATGGCGGCTAAAGCACGTGAGCAGGCACGGCCCGAAGCGGCCGAGCGTGTCGCCGACGTGTGTGTAGCGGTGGCACGGGCATAGGGAACGAATCGATATGAAGCACATCGTCAAGAACATCCATTTTGTAGGCATCGGTGGCGCCGGCATGAGCGGCATCGCGGAGGTGCTGCTGAATCTGGGCTACCGCGTGACGGGCTCGGATCTGGGCAGCAGCGCGACCACGCAGCGTCTGGCAACGCTGGGCGCGACGATCATGCAGGGCCACGCGCCGGAACATGTGATCGGCGCCAATGCCGTGGTGGTCTCCACCGCCGTGCGCGGTGACAACCCGGAAGTGCTGGCCGCGCGCGCCAAGCGCATTCCCATCGTGCCGCGTGCGGTGATGCTGGCCGAGCTGATGCGCCTGAAGCAGGGCATTGCCATCGCCGGTACGCACGGCAAGACGACGACCACCAGTCTGGTCGCCTCCGTGCTGGCCGAGGGCGGCCTGGACCCGACGTTCGTGATCGGGGGGCGCCTCAATTCCGCGGGCGCCAACGCGCGCCTGGGCACGGGTGATTTCATCGTCGCCGAGGCCGACGAATCCGATGCGTCGTTCCTCAACCTGTTCCCCGTGATCGAAGTCATCACCAATATCGATGCCGATCACATGGACACCTACGGGCACGACTTCGCGCGCCTGAAGCAGGCGTTCATCGAGTTCACGCAGCGGCTGCCGTTCTACGGCATCGCCGTGCTGTGCGTGGACGACCCGAACGTGCGCGAAATCCTGCCGTTCGTCTCCAAGCCGGTCGTGCGCTACGGGTTTGCCGAAGACGCGCAGGTGCGTGCCGTCAATGCGCGCGCCGTCGATGGCCGCATGGAATTCACCGTGATCCGCCAGCTCAACGGCCATGCCGAGCCGCCGCTGTCGATCACGCTCAACCTGCCGGGCCTGCACAACGTGCAGAACGCGCTGGCCGCCATCGCCATCGCCACCGAACTGGAAGTGCCGGACGAAGCCATCGTCAAGGCGCTGGCCGAGTTCAACGGCGTGGGCCGCCGCTTCCAGCGCTACGGCGAAGTGCCGACCGCTGACGGTAAGGGTCGCTTCACGCTGATCGACGACTACGGCCATCACCCGGTCGAGATGGCGGCCACGCTGGCTGCGGCGCGCGGTGCGTTTCCCGGCCGCCGCCTTGTGCTGTCGTTCCAGCCGCACCGTTTTACCCGCACGCGCGATTGCTTCGAAGATTTCATCAAGGTGCTCGGGACCGTCGATGCGCTGTTGCTGGCCGAGGTGTATGCCGCTGGCGAGCCGCCCATCGTCGCCGCCGACGGCCGCGCCCTGACGCGTGCGCTTCGTGTGGCCAACAAGATCGAACCGGTCTTCGTGGAACAGATTGAAGACATGCCGCAAGCGATCATCGATGCGGCCCAGGACGGCGACGTGGTGATCACCATGGGCGCCGGATCGATCGGGCAGGTGCCCGGTCAAGTTGTTGCGTTGCAGGCCCAGGCGCGCACCGGCAATGTCGTGGATCTGAACGGAGGTGCCGCAGCATGACGACCGGTCCGTTTGTTCCCAATCCGACGATCGATCCGAAGTCCCTCGGCAAGGTGGGCGTGCTCATGGGCGGTCGTTCGGCCGAACGCGAAATCTCGCTGATGTCCGGCAACGGCGTGCTGGCTGCGCTGCGCGCGCGCGGCGTCGATGCGCACCCGTTCGACCCGGGGCTGCAGCCCGTGGCCGATCTGGCCAAGCAAGGGTTCGACCGCGTGGTGATCTCTTTGCACGGCCGCTTTGGCGAAGACGGCACGATCCAGGGCCTACTGGAGCAATTCGGCATTCCGTACACCGGCAGCGGCGTACTCGCATCTGCGCTGGCGATGGACAAGGAAGCCACCAAGCGCCAATGGCAGACCCACGGCCTGCCCACGCCCGATTTCGTGATGTTGCATGCCGGCGCCGACTGGCAAGCCGTGGCCGACCGCCTGGGCCTGCCGCTGATCGTCAAGCCCGCGCGTGAAGGTTCGTCGATCGGTCTGACCAAGGTCACGAGTGTTGCCGAGCTGCCCGCCGCCTACGAAAAGGCCGCGCGCCTGGACCGCGATGTGATGGCCGAGCAGTTCATCGAAGGCGACGAGCTGACCTGCCCGATCATCGGCGAAGGCGAAAGCGCAACCGCGCTGCCGCTCATCCGCATCGTCGCGCCGCAGGCCAACTACGACTACCAGAACAAGTACTTCACCGACGACACGCGCTACGAATGCCCGGCACCGATTGCCGCCGACGTGGCCGCGCGCGTGCAGGCGCTGGTGGTGCAGGCGTATCGCGGGCTGGGCTGCCGCGGCTGGGGCCGCGCCGACATCATGCTGCGCAAGTCCGACAACGCGCCGTTCCTGCTGGAGATGAACACGTCGCCGGGCATGACGGGGCATTCGCTGGTGCCAATGGGCGCGCGCGCCGCCGGCATCAGTTATGAAGATTTCGTGTTGCAACTGGCGGCGAGCGCGTCGCTGGAGCTGCACGCGAGCACCGATTGGAAACCTGAATAGTCGACGCAACGTCAGCGAAACCGGACAACCCAACGTTATGTGGCACAACACCCGTCTCCTCAACGCCGTCGCGAGTGCGCTGTATGCGCTGCTCGCGCTTGGCGCGTTGGGCGTTGGGGCGGTTTGGCTGATGCAGCGACCGATGTTCCAGCTGCAACAGGTGCGGGTGATGCCGATGGCCGGCAGCGAGTTGCGCCACGTGAATGTGCCGAGTCTGCGCGCCAATGCGCTGCCCAAGCTGCGCGGCAATTTCTTCTCGCTGAATCTGGACGATGCGCGTGCGGCGTTCGAATCGGTGCCGTGGGTGCGGCGCGCGAGCGTACGCCGCGTTTGGCCCAACGGGCTGCTGGTGGAAGTGCAAGAGCACGAAGCGCTCGGCACCTGGGGCGGCAATGAGTCCGGCAAGCTGGTCAACACGTATGGCGAAGTCTTCGTGGCCAACCTGGCCGAAGCCGAGGACGACACTGATCTGGTGGCGCTGGCCGGCCCCGAGGGCACTGAACAGGACGTGGTCGACAAGCTGGAGACCATGACCGAGTGGTTCAAGCCGATGAATGTCGAGCCGTTGAGCGTGACGCTCACTGACCGCTACGCCTGGCGCGCGCGGTTGTCCAACGGCACGGTCATCGAGCTGGGCCGCGAACTGAATGACGATGACCGCACCGCGCTGGCCGCGCGTGCCCGCCGCTTTGTGCGTGCGTGGCCGGAGGTGACCAAGCGCTGGGGCGGTCAGATTGAATACGCCGATCTGCGGTATCCGAACGGATTTGCAGTTCGTGCGGCGGGTGTGCGCTTCCTGACCGATGCGCAGGCTGCGGTGCTGGCCAAGGGGGGCAAGTTGCCCGGCACCGCGAGCGGCACCAGCGGTGCTGCAAAGCCGAAAGCCACGCTGGGGGGTAAGCCGGCGGCCAACAACAAAGCAACGCGAAGCACAGAGAAAACGCGATGAGCAAGGAATACAAGGATCTTCTGGTCGGGCTGGATATCGGCACCTCCAAGGTGGTGGCGGTGGTCGCCGAGCTGCGGCCGGACGGCGCCTACGAGGTCATCGGCATGGGCCAGACCGAATCGAAGGGGCTCAAGAAGGGCGTAGTCGTCAATATCGAGGCGACCGTCCAGTCGATCCAGAAGGCGCTCGAAGAAGCGGAGCTGATGGCCGACTGCAAGATCGGCGAGGTCTTCACAGGCATTGCCGGCAGCCACATCCGCAGCTTCAATTCGAGCGGCATGGTGGCGATCAAGGACAAGGAAGTCACCTCCACCGATGTGGCGCGCGTGATCGAGACCGCCAAGGCCGTCAACATCCCGACCGATCAGCAGATCCTGCACATCCTGACGCAGGAATTCATCATCGACGGTCAGGAAGACGTGCGCGAGCCGATCGGCATGAGCGGCATCCGGCTCGAGGTGAAGGTGCACATCGTGACCGGCGCGGTGAGCGCGGCACAGAACATCGTCAAGTGCGTGCGCCGTTGCGGGCTCGAAGTGCACGACCTGATCCTGCAGCCGCTCGCATCGAGCCTGGCGGTGCTGACCGAAGACGAAAAGGAACTCGGCGTCGTGCTGGTCGACATCGGCAGCGGCACGACCGACATCGCGATCTTCAGCGAAGGTGCGATCCGCCACACGGCCGTGATCCCAATCGCCGGCGACCAGATCACCAACGACATCGCCATGGCCCTGCGCACGCCGACGCCGGACGCCGAGGACATCAAGATCCAGTACGGCATCGCCAAGCAGGTGTTGGCCGATCCGGACGAGATGATCGATGTGCCGGGCGTCGGCGACCGTGGCCCCCGCACATTGAGCCGTCAGGCGCTGGCCGCCGTCATCGAGCCGCGCGTGGAAGAGCTGTTCTCGCTCGTGCATCAGGTGGTGCGCGAATCCGGTTACGAGGAACTGCTCTCCAGCGGCGTGGTCCTCACCGGCGGTACGGCAATGATGCCCGGCATGGTCGAGCTGGGCGAAGACATGTTCTTGAAGCCCGTGCGCGTGGGCGTGCCTGAGTACCGCGGCAATCTGCACGAAGTTGTGAAGAGCCCGCGTTACGCGACGGTGATGGGCTTGCTGCAGGAGGGTCGCGTGCAACGTGTGCGCGGGCGCAAGGTCGTGGTGCAGTCCGGATCGGCCAAACAGATCTGGACGCGCATGAAGGAATGGTTCATCGGCAACTTCTGAGCACGCATGTGCCGGGTGTTGAAGATGTGCTCCCTTGGGGGGAGCAAGTTGAGTTTCTTGTTTTGATGTTTTTTGTTCAGGAACCAGGAGTTGCGGCGGGGAGGCTGCATCGTCTGGGACTGATCACTTCTGGAGGCAATGATGGACTTCGACATGATTGAAACGGAAATGCAGGACGGCACCATCATCAAGGTGGTCGGCGTCGGCGGCGCGGGTGGCAATGCCGTGCAGCACATGATCAACCGCGGCGTGCAAGGCGTGGAATTCATCTGCATGAACACCGATGCGCAGGCGCTCAAGCGCTCGACCGCATCGCGCGTGCTGCAGCTCGGCAGCACGGGCCTGGGCGCTGGCGCCAAGCCGGAAGTCGGTAAGCACTGCGCAGAGGAAGCCCGTGAGCAGATCGCCGACGCACTGCGTGGCGCGCACATGGTCTTCATTACCGCCGGCATGGGCGGTGGCACGGGCACCGGTGCGGCACCGGTGGTTGCACAGGTCGCCAAGGAGATGGGCATTCTGACCGTCGGCGTGGTCTCCAAGCCGTTCGACTTCGAAGGCGCACGCCGCTCGAAGGTGGGTGAGCATGGCGCGAACGACTTGGAAGGCAACGTCGATTCGCTGATCGTCGTGCTGAACGAAAAGCTCTTCGAAGTCATGGGCGATGATGCCGAGATGGACAAGTGCTTCCAGTGCGCTGACGACGTGCTGCACAACGCGGTTGCCGGCATTGCCGAAATCATCAATGTCGATGGCCTGGTGAACGTCGACTTCGAAGACGTGAAGACCGTGATGGGCGAACAGGGCAAGGCGATGATGGGCACGGCCACCGTGTCCGGCGTCGACCGTGCGCGTCTGGCCGCTGAGCAAGCCGTGGCCAGCCCGCTGCTGGAAGGCGTCGACCTGTCGGGCGCGCGCGGCGTGCTGGTCAACATCACGGCCAGCCGCTCGCTGAAGCTGTCTGAGACCAAGGAAGTGATGAACACCATCCGCAGCTATGCCGCGGAAGATGCCACCGTCATCTTTGGTACGGTCTACGACGACGCCATGGGCGACGCACTGCGCGTGACCGTGGTGGCCACGGGTCTGGGCCGCGCTGCTCGCAACAAGCAACAACAGCCGCAGACGATGACGTTGCTGAAGACCGGCACCGACAACCAGCCGGTGGCGTTCGGCGGTGGCGCCGGTCACTCGGTGGCCGCTGCACCGGACTACAGCAACTTCGACACCCCGGCCGTGTGGCGCAGCTCGCGTGAGTCGGCGTCGGCTCACGTGGCGGCACTGCAAGAAAAGGGCGTCGACACGTACGACATTCCGGCATTCCTGCGCAAGCAGGCGGACTGATCGGGCCTGCGCAGGTTCGATAGCGCTCGCGCACGTCCGACTGCCTGGGGCACCGCACGCCGCGCGCGGTTCACGGCTCCCCTCCCGTGATCGCCGTTGTGTGATGGCCGGCCGCTCGTCAGTCGACAGCGCTCGACGAACCGGACACAGTCGTTGCCGCCGGGCAGGTTGGCCTCTGGCCGCCTCCCCGGAAGGGTTCACCCCGCCCGGCGGGTGTGTCCGTTCGTTGTGCCGCGCGCGGTGCGTTCCGAGCCAAGCGGCCTGATGGTGTTGTCTCCCAAGACCGCCCGCGTGATTCGTTCACGCGGGCGGTCTCGTTTTAAGAACCGGCTGCGCGCTCGCTCGCCAGGTTCTATGATCGCGATATCCACGCAACCGCCTCCTGACGATCATGATCCAGCCCGGTCAACCGCTTCCCGACGCAACGCTCTACGAGTTCTTTGAAGTGGAAAAGGACGGCTGCGCGCTGGGCCCCAATGCTTTCTCCGTCCAGCATCTGGCCGAGGGCAAGACGATCGTCATCTTCGGGCTGCCCGGTGCGTTCACGCCGACCTGCTCCGCGCGGCATGTGCCAGGCTACCTCGCCAACTACGACGCACTGCGCGCCAAGGGTGTCGACGAAATCTGGTGTGTGTCCGTCAACGACGCCTTTGTGATGGGCGCCTGGGCCCGCACGCAGGGCACCGACGACAAGATCCGCATGCTCGGCGACGGCAGCGCAGAGTTCACGAGCAAACTCGGCCTCGACCAGGATCTCTCCAAGCGCGGCATGGGCGTGCGTTCCCAGCGTTATGCGATGGTCGTGAAGGATGGTGTGGTAACAGCGCTACAGGTCGAAGCACCCGGACAGTTCTCCGTCAGCAGTGCCGAATCGATCCTCGCGGTACTCTGACGCCACGTCGCACACCCCACCAAATGGCGGAGTACCGCCGCCATCCCGCCCTGCTTCAAGGCTGAGGCGACGGTGGCGCCGAACCTGCGTGCCCTAACGTGGAGTCAATTCCGTGCACCCCTAACATCCCGATACAAAAGTCGTTTTGAAGGCAGGGATGTGAAAATGGTATGCTCAGGGTTATCACCTATGCGGACTGCATAGATAAAAACAATCGTACGACTTTTGTGAGTTGAGGGCGGCCATGTTGAAACAACGCACCATCAAGTCCCTCGTCAAGACCGTCGGCATCGGGCTGCACTCGGGCCGCAAGGTGACGTTGACGTTGCGCCCGGCACCCGCAGGCACCGGCATCGTGTTCACGCGTGTGGACCTCGACCCGGCCGTCGAGATTCCCGCTACCGCAAGCGCCATTGGCGACACGCGCTTGGCGTCCGTATTGCAAAAAGACGGCGCCCGCGTGTCCACCGTCGAACATTTGATGTCTGCGTGCGCGGGCTTGGGCATTGATAATCTCTATGTCGACGTCGACGCCGAAGAAATTCCGATCATGGACGGCAGCGCGGCTTCGTTCGTGTTTCTGCTGCAGTCTGCAGGCATCGAAGAGCAGGGGGCAGCCAAGCGGTTCATCCGCGTGATGAAGCCGGTGGAAATCCGCGAGGGCGACAAGCTTGCCCGGCTCGATCCCTACTTCGGCTTCAAGCTGTCGTTCACGATCGAATTCCGCCACCCGGCCGTCGATAAGACCGGCCAGACGTTCGAGATCGACTTTGCCGATACGAGCTACACGCGCGAAATCGCCCGCGCCCGTACGTTCGGTTTCGCCCACGAAGTCGAGATGCTGCGCGAGGTCGGCCTGGCGCGCGGCGGCAGCCTCGACAACGCCATCGTGCTCGACGAGCACCGCATGCTGAACAACGACGAACTGCGCTACGGCGATGAGTTCGTCCGTCACAAGATCCTCGACGCGATTGGCGACCTGTATGTGGTCGGCCACCCGCTGATCGCTGCATACACCGCGCACAAGTCGGGTCATGGCCTGAACAACGCGCTGCTGCGCGCGCTGCTGGCCGACGAAACGGCTTACGAGATGGTGACGTTCGACAAGGTGGAAGAAGCGCCGCGCGCGTTCCTGCCGCAGTTGCAACCGGCCTTCTCGTGATCGGCTGAGCGGTCGTTCGTATAAAAAAAGCGCCCTGCGGGGCGCTTTTTATTTGGGCTTCGCTGCCGGTGCAACGTGCCGCGCAACCATTTCGGCCAAAGCTTGCCGAAGCGGCGAATCGGGCAGTTCATTGGCCAGGGCCGCCAGGCTGTTGACTCCAACTGCGGTCATCTTGGCGCGTTTAGGCGGCTTTTCGATCTCTTGTGGCCATAAACTGTCATTGCCGCCCTGCGGTTGTACCCGTACACGAATTGCGGTAACCTGCGATCCCCGGCGCTGCAGACGTTCCAGCAAGGTGGGTACCACCTGCCGCAAGCGCGCCGCAGCCGCACTATGTGCGGCGAGCAACACCAGAGTCGCTTCGCGGCTGTCGCGCGCATCGTTCTTGATGCCACCGACGGCCACCCCGCCGCCCAGACCGGGTGGCAACAGCGACAACACCTCCGCTTCCAACGACGCCAATTGCCTGGCCGCCTGCATCAGCGGGCCGACCGAACCGGCACCCGAGAGCCAATCCTGAACGGGTTTAGCCACAGGCGTCTTGAGAGCGGGATGAACAAAGATTCGCATGCCGGCATTGTAGGGCGCTTCATCGCGCTTTCGTGCCGGTGGGCAGCTTTTTTGTCCGGAAAACGAGCGATGCAGATCATCCTGATTCACCCGCGCAAGGCCGGCGCAACGCATCTGTCGAGACGCGGCGTCTTCGTGGCTATCGGCGCGGCACTGCTGGCCGTGGCGGCCCTGTCCGTCGGTGCGACGTGGCTGGCGGCCAAGCAGGGCCTGCTGCCGGGTGCAGCCGCTTCGGAAGTTGCCGGCGCGGACCCGCGTGTCACCCGCGAAAACCTCAACCTGATGGCCGCGCGGATCGGCGAAATGCAGGCGCAAATTGCGCGCCTGGATGCGCTGGGCGCCCGGGTCTCGGGCTTGGCGGGTGTGCCGCCGCGCGAGTTCGATTTCAAATCCCAGCCGAGCCGAGGCGGGCCGGCGGGTGCGTTTTCGCGGCCGATGTCGATGCCGGAAATTCAGTCCGAGCTGAATCGCCTGACGCGCTCTGCCGACCAGCGCACCGATTACCTCAGCGTGCTAGAGAGCACCCTGATGGACCGCCAGATTCACGCGAAAATGATGCCCACCGTGCGCCCGGTAGCGACGGGTTACGATTCCTCGGGGTTTGGCACGCGGATCGATCCCTTCACGGGCCGCCGCACGCAGCATGACGGCGTCGACTTTGTGGGCCCGGTTGGGACGCCCATCGTAGCGGCCGCCGGCGGCGTGGTCGTCGCCAGTGAATTCCACCATGAATACGGCAACATGATCGATATCGATCATGGCAATGGACTGAAGACGCGCTATGCTCACGCGTCCAAGGTTTTCGTGAAGGTCGGCGACATCGTGAAGGCCGGCGAGCGCATCGCCCTGATCGGCCGTACTGGCCGCGCCACAGGCCCGCACCTGCACTTCGAGGTGCACGTCAACGACGTCCCGCAGAATCCGGTGGCCTTCCTGGAGAACGCCGGCCAGCCCAAGATGGCAGCCAACAAGGCGCCGGCGAAGGTCGCAGCGGCCGATATCGGCAAGAGCATGACCGCTGCGGGCCATTGAACCCGCCCGGGTTGCTATCAGGGGCGCCCGTCCCCAATTCAGCGTGAGTGTGTGCCTGCGTGCACGACGTTCCGCGCGGCCCTAAAGTGCGGCGTTCCTGCCACATCCGGCCGGTCTGCTGCCATCAAGCGGGTGTTTTGCACATGCTAAACTCCCGCCTTTGCGCCAACCCTTTCCGGGCCGTTGTGCTGCCTGTGTTTCGCGGTCTTTCCTGACGCGACCTCGGGTGGCTCGCCGGCCCTAGCCATCGATGATCACGGGCCTTCTCAAGAAGATTTTCGGCAGCCGTAATGAACGGCTGATCAAACAGTACCGCCGCAAGGTGGCGCAGATCAATGCGCTCGAGCCCAAGTTCGAAGCGCTCACCGATGCCGAGCTGCAGGCCAAGACCGAAGAATTCCGCCAACGCTTTGCCAAGGGCGAGACGCTCGACGCGCTCCTGCCCGAAGCGTTTGCCGTGTGCCGTGAGGCTAGCAAGCGTGTAATGAAGATGCGGCACTTCGACGTGCAGCTGATCGGTGGCATGGTGCTGCACGACGGCAAGATCGCCGAAATGCGCACGGGTGAAGGCAAGACGCTGACGGCTACGCTTGCTGTGTACCTGAACGCCATCTCTGGCCAGGGCGTGCACGTCGTGACGGTCAACGATTACCTGGCACAGCGCGACGCCGAATGGATGGGCCGCCTGTACAACTGGCTGGGCCTGTCGGTGGGGGTCAACCTGACCACCATGGACCACGACCAGAAGCAGGCCGCTTACGCATCGGACATCACCTACGGCACCAACAACGAGTTCGGCTTCGACTACCTGCGCGACAACATGGTGTACGACGCCGGCCAGCGCGTGCAGCGTCCGCTGAACTACGCGATCGTCGACGAGGTGGACTCCATCCTGATCGATGAAGCGCGTACCCCGCTGATTATCTCCGGCCAGGCGGAAGACCACACCGACCTCTACCGCCGCATGAACAGCATCCCGGCGCAGCTCACGCGCCAGATCGGCGAAGAGAAGTCGGATGGCACGGGCGTCGAGAAGCCGGGCGACTACTATGTCGACGAAAAATCGCACCAGGTCTATCTGACCGAATCCGGTCACGAGAAGGCCGAGCAGATCCTGCTGCAGGCCGGTTTGATCGGCGAGGGCGAATCGCTCTACGCGCCGCAGAACATCACGCTGATGCATCACCTGTACGCCGCCCTGCGCGCGCACAGCCTGTTCTTCCGCGATCAGCACTACGTGGTGCAGAACGGTGAGGTGGTGATCGTCGATGAATTCACCGGCCGGCTGATGGCGGGCCGTCGCTGGTCCGACGGTCTGCACCAGGCGGTGGAAGCCAAGGAAGGCGTGCAGATCCAGCAGGAAAACCAGACGCTGGCGACCATCACGTTCCAGAACTACTTCCGCATGTACAACAAGCTGTCGGGCATGACAGGTACGGCGGACACGGAGGCGTACGAATTCCAGGAGATCTACGGCCTGGAAACCGTGGTGATCCCGACCAACCGCACGCCGCAGCGCAAGGACTTGCAGGATCAGATCTACAAGACTTCGAAGGAGCGCTACGACGCCGTCATTCGCGACATTCGCGATTGCTACGAGCGCGGCCAGCCGGTGCTGGTGGGCACGACGTCCATCGAGAACTCCGAACTGCTGTCGAACCTGCTGAACCAAGGGAAGCTGCCGCATCAGGTGCTCAACGCCAAGCAGCACGAGCGCGAAGCCGCGATCATTGCGGAAGCGGGCCGCCCCAAGGCGATTACCATTGCGACGAACATGGCCGGCCGCGGTACCGATATCGTGTTGGGCGGCAACGTGGAGAAGCAAGCGGGCTTCGTAATGGCCGACGCGTCGCTCTCCGACGAAGAAAAGGCCGCGCGCGTGAAGCAGTTGCAGGACGAATGGCAATCGCTGCACGAGCAGGTGAAGGCGGCGGGCGGTCTGCACATCATCGGCACCGAGCGCCACGAGTCGCGCCGGATCGACAACCAGTTGCGCGGCCGTGCTGGCCGTCAGGGCGACCCCGGTTCGTCGCGCTTCTATCTGTCGCTGGACGATCAACTGCTGCGCATTTTCGCGGGTGACCGCGTGCGCGCGATCATGGATCGCCTGAAGATGCCCGAAGGCGAGCCGATCGAAGCCGGCATCGTCACACGCTCCATCGAATCGGCGCAGCGCAAGGTCGAAGGCCGCAACTTCGACATCCGCAAGCAGCTGCTGCAATACGACGACGTTTCCAACGACCAGCGCAAGGAACTCTACAAGCTGCGTAACGAGATTCTCGAAGCGCAGGATGTGGGCGATCTCGTCAAGAACCTGCGTGAATCCGTGTTCACCGAGCTGTTCCGCACGTACGTGCCGGCCGAGACCATGGAAGAGCAGTGGGATGTTGCCGGTCTGGAAAAGACGCTGCGTGAAGACTGGGGCGTGGATCAGCCGCTGGTGAAGACGCTGGAAGCCGCCCAGTCGATCGAAGACGAAGACCTGCTCAAGATGGTGCTGGACGCCGCTGAAGCGGTGTACGAAGGCAAGGTGGCGCAGGTTGGTCGTGAGTCCTTCGCCGGCTTCGAGCGTTCGGTGATGCTGCAAAGCCTCGACACGCACTGGCGTGAGCACCTAGCGGCGCTCGACATGCTGCGTCAGGGTATCCACCTGCGCGGCTATGCGCAGAAGGACCCGAAGCAGGAGTACAAGCGCGAGTCGTTCGAACTCTTCGGCCGCCTGCTCGACACCATCCGCAACGAGGTCACGCGTATTGTCTTCACGGTGCGCATCCAGTCGCAGGAAGAGCTGGAGCAAGCCTCCGAACAGATCGAAGAAGATCTTTCCGCGCTAAGCAACGTGCAGTACAAGCACGACGAGTTCAGCGAACTCGCCGAAGTGGCTGCCGGCGATGCCGAGATTCATGGCGCAACGCCGGCCATGGCCGCACCGCGATCGGTGGCATCGGCTGCTGCCGCCGCACTCGCCGGCGAAGTGCCGAAGGTTGGCCGCAACGACCCGTGCCCATGCGGTTCGGGCAAGAAGTACAAGCAGTGCCACGGCAAACTTGCCTGACGCTGCTTCGCTCCGTTTTCTGTTGATTCACGATGCCCGCACTGCGGGCATCCTCATTTGAAAGGTGTGCTCCATGGCTGTGAATCTCGTCGCGCCCGCCGCTGACTCCCTGTTGCCGATCGACGGCGTGGACCTCGGCTGGGCCGAGGCCGGTGTGCGCAAGGCCAATCGCAAGGACGTGCTGCTGGTTCGTATCGCCGAGGGCGCGACGGTGGCCGGTGTGTTCACGCAGAACCGCTTCTGCGCGGCACCTGTGCAGGTGTGCCGCGAGCATCTGGCGAGCGGCAAGGGCGCACGTGCGATCGTCGTGAACACGGGCAATGCGAACGCCGGTACCGGCGCACCTGGCCTCGCGCATGCGCGCCAGACCTGCGATGCCGTGGCCAAGCTGCTGGGCGTGTCGCCGGAGCAGGTGCTGCCGTTTTCCACGGGCGTGATCCTGGAGCCGCTGCCAGTCGACCGCATCATCGCCGGACTGCCTGCTGCTGAGGCGAACGCCAAGCCGGACAACTGGCTGGCCGCCGCCGAGGCCATCATGACCACCGACACCGTACCCAAGGCAGCGTCGGCCACGTGCACGTTGTCGGGCAAGACCGTGCGCATGTCGGGCATCAGCAAGGGTGCGGGCATGATCCGTCCGAACATGGCGACGATGCTCGGCTTCATCGCGACCGATGCCAATGTGGATGACGCGGTGCTTCAAGGGCTGGTGCGCCATGCTGCCGATCATTCGTTCAACAGCGTGACGGTCGATGGCGATACCTCCACCAACGACTCGTTCGTCGTCATCGCCACGGGCCGGGCGGGCACGCCGCGCATCGATTCCGAATCGCACCCCGACTACGCCGCGCTGCGCGATGCGCTGACGGGCCTTGCACAAGAGTTGGCGCAGAAGATCGTGCGCGACGGCGAAGGTGCGACCAAGTTCATGACCATCCAGGTCGAGGGCGGCCGCAACGTCGAGGAGTGCCGCCTGATCGCTTACGCGGTCGCGCACTCGCCGTTGGTCAAGACCGCGTTCTATGCGTCGGATCCCAATTTGGGCCGCATCCTGGCGGCTGTCGGCTACGCCGGCGTGACGGATCTCGATGTGAACGGCGTCAACCTGTGGCTCGACGATGTATGGGTCGCGCGTGACGGTGGCCGCAACCCCGACTACCGCGAGGAAGACGGTCAGCGCGTGATGAAGCAGGCGGAGATCACCGTGCGTATCGCGCTCGGTCGCGGCGACGCCAGCGCCACCGTGTGGACGTGCGATTTCTCGCACGACTACGTGTCGATCAACGCGGACTACCGTTCGTAATCCGGAGTTCGCTGCTATGTCGTCCGATCTTTCCGCACGGCTCGACCGCTTTCTCGGGCGGCTTGAGCAATGGCTGCCGCCTGAACTGACCGAAGCTGACTGGAACGAGGCTGTTGCCTTTCGCTGGCGCAAACGCCAGAGCTTGTTCGGCAACATCGGCTATCTCGCGCCGATCCGGCAACTGCCGCCGATCCATCTGAGCGATCTGCACAACATCGAGCGCCAGAAAGACGCCATCGTCGCCAACACGCGTCAGTTCGTGCGCAAGTTGCCGGCCAACAACGTGCTGCTGACGGGCGCGCGGGGCACCGGCAAGTCGTCGCTCATCAAGGCGTGCCTGAACGAGTTCGTGAAGGACGGCCTGCGCCTGGTCGAAGTCGACAAGGACGATCTGGCGGACCTGGGCGATATCGTGGAGCGCCTCTCGGCGCGCCCGGAGCGCTTCGCGATCTTCTGCGATGACCTCTCGTTTGAAGAGGGTGAATCCGGCTACAAGGCGCTGAAGTCTGCGCTGGACGGTTCGGTGGCGACGCAGTCGGACAACGTGCTGATCTACGCGACGTCCAACCGGCGCCATCTGTTGCCGGAATACATGAAGGACAACGAGACCTACCAGCACACATCGGATGGCGAAATCCATCCGGGCGAGGTCGTAGAAGAGAAGATCTCGCTGTCGGAGCGCTTCGGGCTGTGGCTGTCGTTCTACCCGCCCAAGCAGGACGAATACCTGACCATCGTCGGCCACTGGCTCAAGCATTTCGGCTGCAGCGACGAGGACATCGCCGCTGCGCGTGGCGACGCGCTGGTTTGGGCGCTCGAGCGTGGGTCGCGCTCTGGGCGGGTGGCATGGCAGTTCGCCCGCGACTGGGGCGGCAAGCATGGACGGCAGCATGTCGACTAACAATCTGGTGCAAGTGCCACCGACACACACGCCTGACGGCCGCAAGATCACCGAAGTGGCCGTCGGTGTGCTGGTGCAGCCAGACGGCCAGTTCTTGCTGGCGCAGCGTCCAGAGGGGAAGCCGTATGCGGGCTACTGGGAATTCCCGGGCGGCAAGCTTGAAGCGGGCGAATCGGTCGAGGCCGCGCTCACGCGTGAGCTGAAGGAAGAGCTGGACGTCACGTTGCGCACCTGCGTGCCCTGGCACACCATCGAGCACGACTACCCGCACGCGTACGTGCGCCTGCACTTCTGCAAGGTGACGGCCTGGGACGGCACGTTGCGGGCGTTGGAAGGCCAGGATTTCGCTTGGCAGACGTTGCCGATCAGCGTGGATCCGGTGTTGCCGGCAACGTTGCCCGTCTTCGAATGGATGCGCGAGGAAGCGACGGCTAGTTGAGCCTGCCGCTCGTATCGTTGCCCGGCGCGTCGGGCAGATCGTCTTCTTCGACTACGGGGATGGTGTACTGCTCCGCGGCCCAGGCACCCAGGTCGATCTGCTTGCAGCGCTCAGAGCAGAAGGGGCGATAGCGGCTCTCCGGCACCCAAGGCACAGGCTTGCCGCAGCTGGGACATTTGACGGTCTTCACATTCATGATGCGGCTCAGAAATTACAGAGCTTCAGCTGGAACGGGATATCCGCATCGACCGGCTTGGGTCGCAGGTCGCCATCCTGCTGGGTAAAACGCACCCAGAGCATGTATTTGTTGGCGCTGATTTCGGGAATGAACCCCAGCGCCGACTCATCCAGGCGCACCTGCATCAGCTGGTACACGCGGCCCGACAGCATCTGCTGATAGCTCCCAGCGTTAGCAATCACCTTGCCACTCTGGCCCGACTCGCGCAGCAGCCGCAGCACGATCATCGTGGCGTCGCGCAGCGGTACCAGCGGTTGGGCCCATTTGACGATATCGGCACGGCGGCGCTCGGCGGGATGATGCTGCCATGCAAAATACGCTGGCAGATCAAATTCACATGTCCCACCTGGAATGATGGCGCGGCTGCGGATGCTCGTCAGCCACTCGTTGTCGGCAATCAGCTGGCCGGCCTTGCCATGAGTGGCAGTGAGATTGCCCGAGGCCGTTTCCAATTCGCTGATGACGGCATCGAGCGCGTCTTGGTCGATCTGCGGATTGGCGCGCAGGGCGGTGAGCGTCTGGCGCTGGCGATCGAGTTCTTTCAGCAGATCGGATTTGAGGTCGGCACGCCCGGCCACGTCGACCACTTCGAACAGCGTGGTCAGTGCCACGTGGTGTTGCAGCGGGTGCTCCTGCACGAGAAAGAAATCCAGCCGCTCGAACAGGTCTTCGAGGCGCAGCAGCGTCCGAATGCGTTCGTTGAAGGGATATTCGTACAGGATCAAAACTTGGGTGCCCAGTGTACTGGCCTGCTGGCATATGCGGCCCCGAAGCCCATTTGGCCTCGATCTGCCCGCATTCTATGCGAGACCCTCGTTCATCACAATGCAAAGGGATGTGACCGCAACTTTCAGTGTGTTTCAGTTCGACCGGTAGGTTGGGTCCAGACGGTCGATCTGCGGCAGGAGGTCGGCCAGCGTGCCGCTGTTGTCGATCACGTCGTCGGCGGCGGCGAGGCGGGCTTCGCGTGAAGCCTGGCGGGCGATGATGGCTTCCACCTGCGCGCGGGGCAGCCCGTTCCTTGCCATCACGCGGGCGATCTGCGTGTCAACGGGGCAGTCGACCACTAGAATGCGGTCGACCAGCGAGCGCCAGCTGTGATGCCCGGCCAAGGATTCCACCAGCAGCGGGACGACGTAGACGAGGTACGGATGCGCGCCCGATGCCTGCGCAGCGGCCCCGCGCGACAGCGCAATCTCGCGGATGAGCGGATGCGTGATCTGCTCCAGTCGCGATTTGGCCGTAGCGTCCGAAAAGGCGAGGGCGCGCATGGCGTCGCGGTCCATGGCGCCGTCACTGCGTAAGATGCCGGCGCCGAACGTTTCGACCAGCTTGGGGATGGCGGCGCCGCCCGGTGCGGTGATCTCGTGGGCGATGGCGTCGGTGTCGACAATGGCGGCGCCGCGCTCCGCAAGGCGGTCTGCCACGTAGCTCTTGCCGCTGCCGATGCCGCCGGTCAGGCCGATCACGCGCATGCTGACGATGCTCTTATGGCGCTAGCAGCGGACCGAGGCCCGCCATCACCAGCAATTGCGGGCCGGCCAGCAGTGCGATCACGCCAGCCCCGGCAATGAACGGCCCGAACGAGAACGGCGATTCGCTCTTCGCGCCGCGCGCAATGCGCACGAGCCCAAACACCAGCCCCACGACCGACGACAGCAGCACCAGCAACGGCAGCGCCTGCCAGCCGAACCACGCGCCGAGCGCCGCCATCAACTTGAAGTCGCCGTAGCCCATACCTTCACGGCCGCGCAAGAGCTTGTAGGCCCAATAGATCGACCACAGGAACAGGTAGCCGGCCATCGCGCCGATCACCGCATCCTGCAGGTGCGTGAACATGCTAAACAGGTTCACGCCCAGCCCCAGCCAGAGCAGCGGCTGGGTGATCGCGTCTGGCAACAGCTGCGTGTCGGCATCGATCATTGTGCCGGCGATCAGGAACCACAGCAGCACCGCCGATGCGACCGCTACCCACGTGGGGCCGAAGTGCCAAAGGCAGGCCGCCGTCAGCAGACCGGTGACCAGTTCCACAGCGGGATATCGCCAAGAGATGGGCGTTTTGCACGCGCTGCAACGGCCACGCAGCGCAAGCCAGCTCAGCACGGGGATGTTTTCGATCGCCTTGATCTGATGGCCGCACGACGGGCACGCCGAGCGCGGCACGATCAGGTTGTATGCCTCCGGGTGAGGCAACGGTTCTTCGCGCAACTCGGCAATATAGTTGGCTTCCTCCCGCTCGATCATGCGTGGCAGGCGGTGAATCACCACGTTCAGAAAGCTGCCGACCAGCAAGCCGACCAGCCCGCCGGTCGCAATCACAAACCACGCCGGCAATTGCGCCAGCGCGGGGATGATGAACATCTCAGGCATTGCGTCAGACCACCGTACCAAGCTTGAAGATCGGCAGATACATCGCTACCACCATGCCGCCAATCAGCACGCCGAGGAAGACGATGATGATGGGTTCGATCAGCGTCGAGATATTGGCGACCGCATCGTCCACCTCGCGCTCGTAGAACTCGGCCACCTTTAGCAGCATGTTGTCCAGCGCGCCGGACTCTTCACCGATCTGCGTCATCTGCAGGACCATGTTGTCGAACACGTGTGTCGCTTGCATGGCGTTAGTGAGGCTCGTGCCGATACGTACGGCCTGCTGGACCTCAAGAGTCGCATCATGGTAGATCCAGTTGCCGGCAGCACCGGCGACCGATTCCATCGACTCCACCAGTGGCGTGCCAGCAGCGAACATTGTGGCAAGCGTGCGAGTCCAGCGCGCGATGGTCGCCTTGCGGATGATGTTGCCAAAGATGGGAATCTTGAGGATGAAGCGATGTGTTGAGCGCTGGACGTTTTCAGATCGTTTGAATGCTCGCGAAAACAACGCGATGCCGGCGACGGGCCCAAGTACGATCGGTATCCACCATTTGACGAAAAAGTCGGAAATGGCAATGACGAACAGTGTTGGAGCCGGCAGATCAGCACCAAAACTCGAGAACACGCCCTTGAACGAGGGCACCACAAAGATCATCAGGACCACGGTCACGGCAAAGGCCACCGTCAGCACCGAAATCGGGTAAATCATCGCCGACTTGATCTGCGCCTTCAGCGCGATCGATTTTTCCATGTAAAGCGAAAGCCGCTCGAGCAGGGCGTCCAGAATACCGCCCTGTTCGCCCGCGTCGATCAGGTTGCAATACAGCGTGTCGAAGTACTTCGGGTGACGACGGAAGGCTTGCGCCATGCTGCTGCCCGATTCGATATCGACGCGGATTTCCGTCAGCAGCTGCGTGAAGTTCGGGTTGGCGTGGCCCTTTGCGATGATGTCGATCGACTGCAGCAGCGGCACGCCGGCCTTCAGCATGGTCGACAGCTGGCGCGTGAAGTAGGCGATGTCCTTCGGCGTGATCTTCTTGCCGCGGGCCGCGCGGCGGCGCTTGGATTTGGTGATCGACAGGCCTTGCTTGCGCAGGATGGCATTCACCTCGGTGATGCTCTCGGCGCGCATCTCGCCCTTGAAGATCTTGCCTTTCCGATCTTTGCCTTCCCACTCGAAGATGTACTGCGTGGGCGCCTTGGTCTTGGCGGTCTTTCGTGCCGGCGCGGCAGCGCGGTTTGCGGCAGGTGCTCGTGTGGCCATGGTTGGTTCCTACCCCCCGGTATGGGAACGATTGATCGAGAAGGTTATTGGTTCGTTGTGGCCAGCACTTCCTCTAGGGAAGTCAGCCCCTGCTTTACTTTTCGCAAGCCGGATTCGCGCAGCGACAGCACGCCTTCCTTGCGCGCTTGCTCGGCGATCTGCAGCGCCGTACCGTGTGTGAGAATGATTTCCTGGATCGCTTCGGTAATCGGCATGACCTGGTAGATGCCGACCCGTCCCTTGTAGCCGCTGCCGTTGCAGATCTCGCAGCCGACCGGGTGATACGGCTGCCATGAGCCGTCTAGGTCGGCCTCGGTAAAGCCTGCATCGAGCAGCGTTTCCTTGGGCAGCGGACCGGGCTTCTTGCATTCCTTGCACAGCCGTCGCGCCAACCGCTGTGCCGTGATCAAGAGCACCGACGACGCGATGTTGAATGGCGCAACCCCCATGTTCATCAAGCGGGTCAGCGTGGTCGGCGCGTCGTTGGTGTGCAGCGTGGAAAACACCAAGTGACCGGTCTGCGCGGCCTTGATCGAGATATCGGCCGTTTCCAGATCCCGGATTTCGCCCACCATGATGATGTCCGGATCCTGCCGCAGGAACGACTTCAGCGCTGCCGCAAACGTCAGCCCCGCCTTGTCGTTCACGTTGACCTGGTTGATGCCGGGCAACTGGATTTCAGCGGGGTCTTCGGCGGTCGAGATATTGATGTCGCCCTGGTTCAGCCGGTTCAGGAAGGTGTACAGCGACACCGTTTTGCCTGAGCCCGTCGGGCCGGTCACCAGCACCATCCCGTACGGGCGCTTGATCACGTCGAGCAGCAGCTGCTTCTGCTCGGGCTCGTAGCCGAGCTGGTCGATATCGAGCCGCTCGGTTGACGACTCCAGAATCCGGATCACGATCTTCTCGCCGAACAGCGTCGGCAGCGTCGATACACGGAAGTCGATGGCGCGCTCGATGGTCTCTTTATTGTCCTTGTCCTTGCGGTCTTTCGGGACAGTGATCAGCAGCTTCATGCGGCCGTCTTGCGGCACACGCTTTTCCGAGATGTCGAGGCGCGACAGCACCTTGATGCGCGTCGCGATCTTGTCGCGGATGTCCAGCGGCGGTTGCGCGACCTGCGCGAGGATGCCGTCAATACGGAAGCGCACGCGGTAAAACGTTTCAAACGGCTCGAAATGCAAGTCCGACGCGCCGCGCAACAGGGCTTCGGTAAAGAGCTTCTGCAGGAAGCGCACCACGGGGGCATCGTCGATGCCGTCGGGCGTGGTACGACGGGTAGCAGCAGCGGCGCCCGGGTCGTACTCGATCTGCGTGGCTTCCTGCTTGGGGAAGAGCGACTTGATCTCGGCCGGCGCCTCGTTGGCGAGGCTCAGTTGGCGCACCAGCTTGTCGTGCTCGACGACGACCGTTTCAATGGCCACGTTCATCTTCTGACGCAGCTCTTCGATCGGCTTGGGATCGCTCGGGTCTGACGTGGCGAGGATGAGGCGGTTTTCGCGGCGGCCCAGCGGCAACAGGCGCAACTGGGCAAAGTGCTTATTGGCTGACAGCACGGCCGGCACGGTGTCGAGCTTGTATTGCGCAAGGTCGAGCAGCGGCATCTGATACTTGCCGGCAACGAACACGGCAAGGTCGTGCGCACTCATGATCCCGCTGCCCACCAGTTCGTCGATCAGTTGCGTGCGCTTTTCACGCGCGCTCTGTTCGAGCTGAGTGAGTAGCGTCGGCGCGATCCGCCGGCTCTGCGCGAGAGCGAGTCCGAGTGTCATGAGTCCAGTCCGTCAGGCTGAAGCTGACCATTTCAGCGCGCGCCGGGCCCCACCGCCTCCAGCGCTCGCTCGCCCCCCAAGGCGATTGTTCTAGGTTCTGCAACCGGTGCCCCACCCATTCGTGGGGGGTGGTGCCCGGAACCGGGGCAGTTTGCCGACCGCCCCTGCATTTGTAAAGCGCACATCAAAGCGCAGCTTGCATTTGTGCCACATCGGCAGAAAACCGCTCCAACTGTAGCGTCGGACGCGGGTGTGGCGTTAACTGCGCTTGGGTTGTTGCGGCTGATGCAGCCGTACCCTGCGAATCGACTGGTTGTCCATCTGGACGATATCCATCACGCAATTCGCGATCTTCACGCTGACTGTCGCCTCCGGAATCTCTTCCAGCACTTCCAATAACAGTCCGTTGAGCGTCTTCGGTCCGTCGGTCGGCAGGCTCAGGTCCAGGCGGCGGTTCAAATCACGCAACGACATCCCCGCGTCCGCAAGATAGGTGCCTTCCTTGTCCCAGGCCAGCTTTCCGGCATTGGGCAGCGTGGTGGTGAACTCGCCGATCATCTCTTCGATGATGTCTTCGAGCGTCACCAGCCCCAGCATGTCGCCGTATTCATTGACGATCAGGCCGAGGCGGCGGCGGTTCTCCTGAAAGTACTGTAGTTGGCGGAAAACGGGCGTGCCGCTCGGTACGAAATAGGGCTCGGCCAGCAAGCTGCGGAAATCGTCGTGCGTGAGGTCGGTGTGTCCGAGCAGCGACAGCGCCTTGCGCACGTGCAGGATGCCGATCACCTGATCGCTGTCCTGCTCGAACACCGGCAACTTGTTGTGATAGCAGGTCTCGAGCTGCTGGATGACCTCTTCGATCGGGCGCGACAGATCGAGCGATTCCACCCGCGCGCGCGGCGTCATCACGTCGTCCACGGTGATGGCGTCCAGATCGAACAGGTTGAGCAGGATACTGCGGTGCTTGTGCGGGATGAAGTTGCCGGATTCCAGCACCAGCGTGCGCAGTTCCTCGGTCGACATGCGCTGTTCCGGCGCCTTGCGCGTATTGATGCGCACCAGCCGCAGAACCCCCATGGCAAACGCGTTGACCACCGCGACCAGCGGCGTCGAAACCTGCATCAGGGGCTTGATGATGAAGCTGGCGGGAAACGCAACGCGTTCGGGGTAAGTCGCGCCCACGATCTTCGGGGCGATCTCGGCGAACACGATGATCAAAAACGCGACGATGGCTGTGGCAATCGACAGCGTGGTTCCGTTGTTGCCGAAGTAGTGGATCGCCAAGGTGGTGATCAGCACCGGCACGGCGGTATTGATCAGGTTGTTGCCGATCAGGATGAGCGAGAGCAGCTTGTCGGTCTGACCGAGCAACTGCTGTGTATTGCGCGCGCCCGATACATTGGACTTGGCAAGATGCCGCAGGCGATGGCGGTTGAGCGCCATCATCGCGGTTTCGGAAATCGAGAAGAAGGCGGAGCAGCACAACAGCAGCGCGACGGCGCCGATTTGTGCCCAGAGCGGCCAAGAGTCCAAGGCAGGAGAGGAGGGGCGGCGAAGTGCCCACTATAACAGAGGGGTTTGTCGCGCCGATGTGGGCAGCCGTTGCGCATGCCGCTAACGTACGTTCCCCTCAGATGGTCGTTCAGAAACAAAAAAGCCCAGCAATTTGCTGGGCTTGATGTCCTTGATCGACAAGGGAATTTCTGGTCGGGGTGAGAGGATTCGAACCTCCGGCCTCTACGTCCCGAACGTAGCGCTCTACCAGGCTAAGCTACACCCCGATGCTTCTTCGCAGATCTCGTGCGTGTCAGGACTGACGTTGCAGCGAGAAAGCACACAAGTCTATCAGCGTCTGACGGAAAAGGGAAGGGGGTAATGCGTTTGCTGCTGCTTCGGCGGCAGCGGCTTCGCGCTCGGCGGCCTGACGCGTGTACTCCAGCGCGCCAGAAGCCTGGATCGCAGCGAAGATGGCGTCGAAATGTTCCGTGCCGCCTTGCTCGATGGCCTGGCGCACCAGCGCGCGCTGCTCTTCCGTGCCGTTCGATAACAGATGGATCAGCGGCAGCGTCGGCTTGCCTTCGCGCAGGTCGTCACCGGCGTTCTTGCCCATCTGGACGGCGGTGGAGGTGTAGTCGAGCAGGTCGTCGATGATCTGGAACGCGGTGCCGATGCGGCGGCCGTATTCAGCAGCGGCTTCTTCAATGGCGGCGCCCGCGCCCGAGAGCACCGCGCCGATCTGGGCGGCTGCCTCGAACAGTTTGGCGGTCTTGTAGCGAATGACCTGCAGGTAACGCTCTTCCGTCACGTCCGGGTCGTGCATGTTCAGCAGTTGCAGAACTTCGCCTTCGGAAATGATGTTGGTTGCGTCGGCCAGGATCTGCATGATGCGCATGCTGTTCGCCTGCACCATCATCTGGAAGGCACGCGAGTACAGGAAGTCGCCCACCAGCACGCTGGCCGCATTGCCGAACACGGCGTTGGCGGTCTTGCGGCCGCGGCGCAGGTCCGATTCGTCAACCACGTCATCGTGCAGCAGCGTGGCGGTGTGGATGAACTCGACCACGGCGGCCAGCTCATGCTGATGTTCACCCTTGTAGCCCAGCGCATTCGCCACCAGCAGCAGGATCACCGGACGCAGGCGCTTGCCACCGGCGCTGATGATGTACTCGCCAATCTGGTTGATCAGTACCACCTCCGAGCCAAGGCGGCGGCGGATCACGGCATCGACGGCGCGCATGTCTTCAGCGACAGGGGCGAGCAGGACGGAGGCGGAGGACTGGGTCAAGGCGAATTCCGACAGAAAACGTGTGGCTGATGGTCGACTTGCGCGCTGACAAACAGCGCAAAAAACCGCGAGATTATAGAGCAACAAGGCGGGTTGCCCGATGGCTGGGCGCCCCACGCTTGACGTGGCGGGCCGTTGCGCAGGCGCAGCACACGTGCCACGGTATTAGTCTTTGATTTGCTTGGGTTTTTCTTGTATAGTTGCGAGTTCTCTGTGTCCGTTGTCCGCGCATGTGGGCGGCGAGTGGCACAAGAGTCACGTTTTAGTTCTTTTATCGAGGTCCGACAATGTACGCGGTCGTAAAAACCGGCGGTAAGCAATACAAGGTTGCTGCTGGCGAAAAACTGAAAGTAGAACAGATACCGGCGGACGTTGGCGCAGAAATCACGCTTGACCAGGTGCTCGCAGTGGGCGCCGGCGACCAACTCAAGGTTGGTGCGCCGCTGGTGAGCGGGGCTGCCGTCAAAGCCACCGTCATCTCCCACGGTCGTCACGACAAAGTGCACATCTTCAAGATGCGCCGTCGTAAGCACTATCAAAAGCGCCAAGGGCATCGTCAAAATTACACCGAGTTGCGTATCGACTCGATCGTGGCCTAAGGCTGCGTCGTCTACGTAACCGGATAGGAGTTCAGTCATGGCACAGAAAAAAGGCGGCGGTTCCACACGGAACGGCCGCGATTCCGAGTCGAAGCGCCTGGGCGTGAAGGTGTACGGCGGTCAAGCCATCAACGCTGGCGGCATCATCGTCCGCCAACGCGGCACCCGCACGCACGCTGGCGTGAACGTGGGCATGGGCAAGGACCACACCCTCTTCGCGCTGGTCGATGGCCACGTGAAGTTCGCCACCCGCGGCGAAGGCAAGAAGCAGTTCGTCGACGTTGTTCCGGCGGCCTGATTCAGCCTTGTAGTAGAAAGGCCCCGCACCCGTGCGGGGCTTTTTCGTTTCTGGCTGCTAACAAAACGCGACCTTGATCCTGGGCGGTACGCAGCTTCTTGGTGCGTGTTTCCAGGCGCGTTCTGTTAGCAATGGCGCGAGTGGCGCCGATTTATTTTTTACCTGCCGTGCGCACGCCGCACGGGCGGAGACCTCCATGAAGTTCATCGACGAAGCCCGCATTGAAGTGATCGCTGGTGACGGCGGCAACGGCAGCGCCTCGATGCGCCGCGAGAAATTCGTCCCGTTCGGCGGGCCGGATGGCGGCGACGGTGGGCGGGGCGGCAGCGTGTGGGCCGTGGCTGACCGCAACATCAATACCCTCATCGACTACCGCTTCGCCAAGAAGCATCTCGCGCGCAACGGCGAAAACGGCCGGGGAGCCGACTGCTACGGCGCTGCAGGCGAGGACATCACGCTGCGCATGCCCGTGGGCACGGCCATTTACGATGCCGACACGGAGGAGCTGATCGCCGATCTGACCGTCGACGGCCAGCGCCTGTGCCTCGCGCAGGGCGGCGAAGGCGGTTGGGGCAACATCCACTTCAAGTCGAGCACCAACCGCGCGCCGCGCCAGAAGACCGACGGCAAGGCCGGTGAGCGTCGCAACCTGCGCCTGGAGTTGAAGGTGCTGGCCGACGTGGGGCTGCTTGGCATGCCGAATGCCGGCAAGTCGACGCTGATCACGGCCATCTCAAACGCGCGCCCGAAGATTGCCGACTACCCGTTCACGACGCTACACCCGAACCTGGGCGTGGTCCGGACGGGCCCGTCGAAATCGTTCGTGGTGGCGGACATTCCCGGCCTGATCGAAGGTGCCGCGGAAGGTGCGGGTCTGGGCCACCAGTTCCTGCGCCACCTGCAACGCACGCGCGTGCTGCTGCACGTCGTGGATCTTGCGCCGTTTGATGAGAGCGTCGATCCGGTGGCTGAAGCCAAGGCGATTGTCGGCGAGCTGAAGAAATACGACGCCGAACTGTTCGATAAGCCGCGCTGGCTCGTCCTGAACAAGCTCGACATGGTGCCCGAGGACGAACGCGAAGCGCGCGTGAAAGACTTCGTGAAGCGCTTCAAGTGGAAGGGCCCGGTGCACCGCATTTCTGCGTTGACGCACGATGGCACGCAGGCGCTTGTTCATGCGATTCAGGAATACCTCGACGAGCTGCGCGCCGAAGAGGATGCAGCCGCCGCCGCGCCCGACCAGCGTCTGGACCCGAGCCTGCACAACGTCGGCCACGACGATCAAGCGTAAGCACAACAAACTTCCTTCGGAGACACGCCCACCATGGCCCTGCATTCGCTGATCGCCGATGCGCGCCGCCTTGTCGTCAAGGTCGGTTCCAGCCTGGTTACCAACGACGGCCGTGGCCTCGACCAGGCCGCCATTGCCCGCTGGGCCGCGCAGATCGCGGCGCTACGGGCGGCGGGCAAGGAAGTCGTGCTGGTCAGCTCAGGCGCCATCGCCGAGGGCATGCAGCGGTTGGGGTGGGCCAAGCGTCCGAAAGAAATTCATGAGTTGCAGGCCGCCGCCGCCGTCGGGCAGATGGGGCTGGCACAGGTGTACGAATCCGAGTTCGCGCGACACGGCATCCGCACGGCGCAGGTGCTGCTCACGCATGGCGACCTGGCTGATCGCGAGCGCTATCTCAATGCACGTTCCACACTGCTCACGCTGCTGAGCCTCGGTGTCGTGCCGATCATCAACGAGAACGACACCGTCGTCACCGATGAAATCAAGTTCGGCGACAACGACACGCTGGGCGCACTCGTCACCAACCTGATCGAGGGCGACGCGCTGATCATCCTGACGGACCAACGTGGCCTGTACACCGCCGACCCGCGCAAGGAGCCGGGCGCCCGCTTTGTCGACGAGGCGCAAGCCGGCACGCCGGACCTTGAGCAGATGGCCGGCGGTGCCGGTTCGAGCATCGGCAAGGGCGGCATGCTGACGAAGATTCTGGCGGCCAAGCGTGCGGCAAAATCGGGCGCGCACACCATCATCGCGTCGGGTCGCGAGGCTGACGTGCTCGCTCGGCTGGCAAGCGGCGAGGCCATCGGCACCCAGCTCCGCGCCCCCACCGGGCGGATGGCGGCGCGCAAGCAGTGGATGATCGACCACCTGCAGTTGCGCGGTCGCGTGGTGCTCGACGCCGGCGCGGTCGAGAAGCTCACGGCCGGCGGGAAGTCGTTGCTGCCGATCGGCGTGACCGAAGTGCAGGGCGAATTTGCGCGCGGTGAAGTGATTTCCTGTGTGGACGCGGCGGGCCGCGAGGTGGCGCGTGGTCTGACGAACTATTCCTCCGCCGAGGCCCGGCTGATCGCGCGCAAGGCATCGTCCGAGATCGAGGCGGTGCTGGGCTACGTCAGCGCCGCGGAACTGGTGCATCGGGATAACCTGGTGCTGCTCTGATCCAGCCGCTCGGCGTGCATGCAAACAAAAGGCCAACCTCGCGAGGTTGGCCTTTGTGTTTGGGGCGTGCATACAGCACGCCGGTATCTGCCGCTCAGGGCCCGTAATACCTTCCGCCCTGCCCGCCGAGCCGCCGCACCAGCGTCGAGGCTTTCCCGTCCCCCGCGACTGACCGGACGTCGCAGAAGTACGAGCGCATCAGCGCCGACGCATAGTCCGTCGGCCCGCCATTGCCAACGCGTTGCCAATCGGTCGCGGGCTTGTAGGCATTCATGCTTGCCGATTCGGCATTCGCAGTTTCGTTCATATCGACCGCACGGTTACCGACCCACTGGTTGGTGTCGTTGCGCAACGTCGCATAGATGCGTCGTTCCGCTGTGTCGCAGCGCAGGCCTTCATAGTTGACATTGCGCGCGCCGGTCTTGCTGGTGATCAGCACCGTGTAGCGCACCACGTTGTCCTTGCCGATCGACACCGATTTCGGATCGATTGCAAAGCGCAGCGGCGATTCATCACGGCCGCCCACATCGAACGGCACGGCATCACGATCGACCGGCGGGGCCGGGAAAGTCACGGCGTCTTCCGTGAAGGGCTTGTCGATGAACGGGTCCATCAACAGCTTGTCTTCGAGGTCGCCGGTGCGGTTATGGCCACATGCCGTCAACGCCAGCGCAGCCGCCAGCGCGAGCGGCACGAGAGCGCTGCGCGCTCCACGTGTCGTCATCATCAGATTCACGAATTGTCCTTGGGAGACGTGTCGTCGGGGTTGGGAGAGGAAGGGGCCGGTGCGGATACGCTCGCCGTCTCGACGATGACCGTCGTAGTGGTGACGGCCAGGGCCGGCTGGGCATACTGCTCGTTCCGGCCGCCTTGGCCGCCGGATCGCTCACGGCTCTCGCGTCCATCGCGTCCATCGCGCTCGCGGTGCTGGCCGCCGCGCCCGTAGGGTGACAGCGGCGCACGGGTCTGACGCTGCACGAAGCGGGAAAGCTCCGACAGCGCCAGCTGATACACCTCGCGCTTGAACTCGATGACGGCTTCGAGCGGCACCCAGTACTGGCTCCACCGCCACGCATCGAATTCTGGATGCTCAGTGGCACGCAGCTGGATGTCGCAGTCGCGACCGACCATGCGCAGCAGGAACCAGATCTGTTTCTGGCCCCGATAGTGGCCGCGTATTTCGCGGCGGATGAACTTGTCCGGCACCTCATACCGCAGCCAGTCGCGCGTGCGACCGACGATCCGGACGTGTTCTGGCAACAGGCCGACTTCTTCGTGCAGTTCGCGGAACATCGCTTGTTCGGGCGTTTCGCCGTATTTGATGCCGCCTTGTGGAAACTGCCAGGAGTGCTCGCCAATGCGCTTGCCCCAGAACACCTCGTTTCTTGCGTTGATGAGGATGATGCCGACGTTCGGGCGGAAGCCTTCACGATCGAGCATGACTGCACCTCGAATACTTTAGAATTACGCCGATTATAGAGCGGCCCGTCGCTCGGCTGTCACAGAAGCCGAAATGTTGCCGCTCACTCGCGCCTCCTGGGGGAGGGGTGCCGATTGCGCAAATGTGCGCCTGGCGCCTCGTCTCATCTCCTGATTCCGGTGGCTTTTGCCCTTGTTTTCGCGGCTTTGATTGGCCGCGTCATCCCTTATTGTCAGTCGCATGAAAGCGTCCCAATTCTTCATTTCCACGCTCAAGGAAGCGCCCGCTGACGCGGAGATCGTCTCGCACAAGTTGATGATGCGTGCCGGCATGATCAAGAAGCTTGGCGCGGGCCTCTATACGTATATGCCCGTGGGTCTGCGCGTCATCCGCAAGGTCGAGCAGATCGTGCGTGAGGAAATGAATGCCGCCGGCGCGGTGGAAGTGCTGATGCCGGTGGTGCAGCCGGGCGAGCTGTGGCAGGAGACCGGCCGCTGGGACAAGATGGGCGACGAACTGCTGCGCTTCAAGGATCGCCACGAGCGCGACTTCGTCATGCAGCCGACGTCGGAGGAGGTGGTGACCGACATCGCTCGCACCGAAATCCGCTCGTACAAGCAGCTGCCGGTCAATTTCTACCAGATCCAGACCAAGTTCCGGGACGAGCGCCGGCCGCGTTTCGGCATCATGCGCGGCCGCGAGTTCACGATGAAGGATGCGTACTCCTTTGATCGCGACGCCGAAGGCCTGAAGCTGTCGTACCAGAAAATGTACGACGCCTACACGCGCATCTTCCATCGTTTCGGCCTGGAATTCCGCGCCGTGGCGGCTGATAACGGCGCCATCGGCGGCTCGGGCTCCCACGAGTTCCACGTGATTGCCGATACGGGCGAAGACGCCATCATCTACTGCCCGGATTCCGACTACGCCGCCAACATCGAGGCTGCGGAAGCCGTTGCCCCGGCCGCGCCGCGTGCCGCTGCCACCGAGGCCCTCACCAAGACGCATACGCCTGGCCGCTCCAAGTGCGAGGCTGTGGCCGATCAACTGGGTATTCCGCTGCAGCGCACGATCAAATCCATCGTGCTGGCCACCGAAGTCGAGGGCGGCGAGCCCCAGATCTGGCTGCTGCTGCTGCGCGGCGACCATGAACTCAACGAGGTCAAGGCATCGAAGGTGCCGGGTCTGGCCGACTTCCGCTTCGCAACCGAGGGCGAAATCCTGCGCGCGTTCGGCACGCGCCCTGGCTATCTCGGCCCGATCGGCACGAAGCTGCCCGTGAAGGTGGTGGCAGACCGCACGGCGGCCGCCATGAGCGATTTCGTGGTCGGCGCCAACGAAGAGGACTACCACTTCACCGGCGTGAACTGGGGCCGCGACCTGCCCGAGCCCGAGGTCTACGACCTGCGCAACGTGGTGGCCGGCGACCCCTCGCCGGATGGCAAGGGCACGCTGGCCGTCTGCCGCGGCATCGAAGTCGGTCACGTCTTCATGCTGGGCACGCGCTACTCCGAGGCGATGAACGCGACGTTCCTCGACGAGAACGGCAAGACGCAGCCGATGGTGATGGGCTGCTACGGCATCGGCATCACGCGGATTCTGGGTGCGGCCATCGAGCAGAACTACGATGCGCGCGGGATTATCTGGCCGGCATCGATCGCGCCGTTCCAGGTGGTGATCTGCCCCGTGGGTTACGACCGCTCCGACGCCGTGCGCGAAGAAGCCGATCGCCTGCACGCCGAGTTGGTTGCCGCCGGCATCGACGTGATGCTGGACGACCGCGGCGAGCGCCCCGGGGCGATGTTTGCCGACTGGGAGCTGATCGGCGTGCCGTTCCGCGTCGTGGTGGGCGACCGCGGCCTCAAGGAAGGCAAGCTGGAATTTCAAGGCCGCCGCGACGAAGCCGCCACCGCTGTGGCCCCGGCCGATGTGTTGGCCACGCTGAAGGCGCGTCTCGCGCAATAACGCAACAACAGGACTGACCCCGCATGCGCCGCTTGTATTCAGCCCGCCTGATCGCCACTGCGCTGTGCGCGGGGACGTTGCTCGCGGGCACGCAGGCGGCATGGGCGGGCGCCCAGAAAGAGGAATATCTGGCGGACTCCGTGCGCAGCGCGCTGTCTGCCGCCGTGGCCGACAGCCGCCCGTTGCGCCCGGTATTTGCCAGCAACGACGAGCAACTCGGCTACCTGCGCTGGCTGGCCGAGATGTCTGTGCGCATGTCCGGCAAGATTCCGCAGGCGTCGGTACGTGTCGAACTGATCGAGACGGCGTATTACGAGGCCAAGCGCGCCGGCCTGGACCCGGCGCTGGTGCTCGGCCTCATCCAGGTGGAGAGCGGTTTCCGCAAGTACGCCATCAGCAGTGCCGGTGCGATGGGCCTCATGCAGGTGATGCCGTTCTGGACGCGTAGCATCGGCGACAACGACTCGCGCAAGCTCTTCCATCTGCAAAGCAACCTGCGGTATGGCTGCACGATCCTGCGTCATTACCTCGACATGGAAGGCGGCAATCTGTACCTGGCGCTAGGCCGTTACAACGGCAGCCGCGGCCAGCCCCAATATCCGAATGCCGTGCTGGCCGCCTGGAAGCGCTGGCAATATCAGGAGTCGAGCGCGATGACGGTATCGGCGCCGGTGCCTGCGGAATCCACTGCTCCCACGCCCCGTGCCAAAGCGCTGCCGGAAGTGCCCGCGCGCAATCCGTTCTCGCCGCTGCGTATTGCTGGCGGGCCGGCTGGCGGTTCGTGATCTTCCGTCGGTGAACCGTCGGCCTACAATAGGGCCATCTTTCCCTCGCCCGCATCTCCATCCCGCATGTCCACCACCCAACCGTACGCGACCATGTCTGACGCGCTGCGCGACTGGCTGCAGCGTCACGTGACCGAAGGTTTCGAGGCCGAATCCCTGGTGGCTTCGATGGTGCAATCCGGCTACGACCGCGCGTTCGCGCGCCGTGTCGTCGATGAGGCGCTGACTGCCCGCGCACCCGCCCCCGTCGTGGCGCCCGCGCCGACGCCTGCCGCCGACGAGGCGGTCGAAAACAGCAATGCCGTGCATACCGCCGATGGTGACATCCCGATCCTGTTCGCAATCGAGACGCCGCGCATCGTGCTGTTCCAGCACTTTCTGTCGGACCAAGAGTGTGACGAGCTGATCGCGATCGGGCGCAACCGCCTCAAGCGTTCGCCCGTCGTGAACCCCGATACGGGCGAGGAAAACCTGATCTCGGCCCGGACCAGCCAGGGCGGGATGTTCCAGGTCGGCGAACATCCGCTGATCGCCAAGATCGAAGCGCGTATCGCGCAGGCGGTGGGCGTGCCGGTCGAGCACGGCGAGGGCTTCCAGGTGCTGAACTACCAGCCCGGCGGCGAATACCAGCCGCACTTCGATTTCTTCAACCCGGGGCGCAGCGGCGAGGCACGCCAGCTTGAAGTCGGCGGTCAGCGCGTGGCGACCATGGTCATCTACCTCAACAGCGTGCAGGCTGGCGGCGCGACGGGCTTTCCGAAGCTGGGGCTGGAGGTGGCGCCCGTCAAGGGCAACGCCGTCTTCTTCGTCTACAAGCGGCCCGACGGCACGCTGGATGAAGACACGTTGCACGCCGGCCTGCCGGTCGAGCGCGGCGAGAAGTGGATCGCCACCAAATGGCTGCGTGAGCGCCCTTACCGTCGCGGCGCCTGATCGACGTCAGGCGATGGAATATACATTCCTCTCGGCGACCGTCCTGCTGGTGCTGATCACCGATCCGCTCGGCAACATTCCGATCTTCATCTCGGCGCTACGGCCGGTCGCCCCCGAGCGCCGCAGCCGTGTCGTGCTGCGCGAGGTCGGCATCGCGTTCGTGCTGCTGCTCGTCTTCATGTTCTTCGGCGAGAGCTTTCTGCGCATGATGAGCCTGACCGACATGTCGCTGCAGATTGCAGGCGGCATCGTGCTGTTCCTGATTGCCTTGCGGATGATCTTTCCGCGTGAAGGCGCTGCCGAGTCGCAGCCCACCGGCGAGCCCTTTATCGTGCCGCTGGCGATTCCGGCCATCGCGGGCCCGTCGGCGATGGCCACGGTGATGCTGCTGGTGTCGCAGGCGCCCGGGCGCATGTGGACCTGGGTCGGCTCTTTATGCGCGACGATGGCCGTGTGCGCCGTGGTACTGCTGAGCGCCACGCACATTCAGCGCCTCGTCGGCGAACGCACGGTGATGGCGTTCGAGCGGCTGATGGGGCTGATTCTGGTGGCGATTTCGGTGGAGATGCTGCTCAAGGGCATCCGCACATTCGCGCATCAACTCTGAACCACGCGCGGGCAACAAAAAAGGGCGACTGAGGTGTCGCCCTTTTTGCTTGCCGCGGTGCTGCGTCAGGTGTTCTTGAGCGCGCGGATGGCCGGCAGGTTGCGCCAGTAGCCCTTCGCGTCCATGCCGCAGCCGAATACGTAGCGGTCGGGCACGTTGAACCCGCAGAAGTCGGGGTACAGAGGCTTGGATTTGGCGAGCGTTTTCTCGCAGAGCACCGCGGAGTAGAACTCGGCGGCGCCCATGTCGATGATGCGCGAGCGGATGGCGGCCATCGTCTCGCCTTCGTCGAGGATGTCGTCGAGCACCAGCACCGTGCGGCCCTTGACCGACTCGCGCGGCGCCACGCGCCACTGCATCTCGCCGCCCACCGTCGTGTTGTTGTAGCGCGAGAGGTGGATGTAGTCGAACTCCAGCGGGAAGGCCAGCTTGGGCAGCAGCATGCCGGTAAAGACGGCCGCGCCGCCCATCACCGACAGCACCATCGGGAACGTGTCGCCGATCTTCTCGGTGATCTCTTCGGCCATGCGGTCCAGCGAGCCGCGCACGGCGTCTTCGCTGACGATTTCTTCGGAGTTGGCCCAGAGTTCGCGGGCCTGTTCTGCGCTCAGCATCGTGTCAGTTCGGTGAAACGGTTCGGTGTGTCGATCAAAGGTGCGATTCAGGAAGGAGGGTAGCCCGCTCAGCGGCCGCCGAACAGCCCCTTCATGCCGCCTTTCATGCCGCCCATGGCGCGCATCATCTTCATCATGCCCCCGCCTTTGAGCTTCTTCATCATGCCTTGCATCTGCTCGAATTGGTTGAGCAGACGGTTGACTTCCTGCACCTGCACGCCAGCCCCCGCGGCAATGCGGCGCTTGCGGCTGGCCTTGATGAGCTCAGGCTTGGCACGCTCGGCAGCCGTCATGCTGTTGATGATGCCTTCCATGCGGCGAACCTGCTTTTCAGCTTGGTCCATGTTGGCACCCTGCGCCTGTTGCGCCAGCTGGGCAGGGAGCTTGTCCATCAGGCTGCCCAGGCCGCCCATCTTTTTCATCTGGCCGATCTGGGCCTTGAAATCTTCGAGGTCGAAGCCGCCGGTCTTCTTGATCTTGGCCGCAAGTTTTTGCGCCTCTTCCATGTCGACACCGCGCTGGGCTTCTTCCACCAGCGCAAGGATGTCGCCCATGCCCAGAATCCGCTGGGCCATGCGATCGGGATAGAACGGCTCCAGCCCGTCGAGCTTTTCGGCCACACCGACGAACTTGATCGGCTTGCCAGTGATGTGACGCACCGACAGCGCCGCGCCACCGCGCGCATCACCGTCAAGCTTGGTCAGCACCACGCCGGTCAGCGGCAGGGCGTCGTTGAAGGCCTTGGCGGTGTTGACGGCATCCTGGCCGAGCATCGCATCGACCACAAACAACGTTTCGGCCGGCTTGAGCCGGGCGTGCAGCGCGGCGATCTCCTGCATCATCGCCTCGTCGATACCGAGGCGGCCGGCCGTATCGACGATCAGCACGTCGTGGTAGTGCTTCTTGGCCCAGTCGAGCGCCGCGGCGGCAATGTCTACCGGCTTCTGGTCGGGCTGCGAGGGGAAGAAGTCAGCGCCGACCTGTTCGGAAACGGTTTTCAACTGCGCGATGGCGGCGGGGCGATACACGTCGCACGACACCGTCAGCACTTTCTTCTTCTTGTTCTCTTTGAGCCACTTGGCGAGCTTGCCGACCGTGGTGGTTTTACCCGCGCCCTGCAGACCGGCCATGAGGATGATCGCAGGCGGCGTGACGTTGAGATTCAGCTCCGCCGCCCGGCCACCCAGGATGTTGCTGCCGACGCCTTCCAGGGCTTCCTGGCCGCCGATGATGGCCGTCAGCTCGCGCTGGACGATGCCGACCAGCGCCTGGCCTGGCGACAGGCTCGTGATGACGTCTTCGCCGAGCGCTTTTTCTTTGACGCGGGCAATGAATTCGCGCACAACCGGCAGCGCCACGTCGGCTTCGAGCAGTGCCATGCGAACTTCGCGCAGCATCTCGGCGGTGTTGGCTTCGGTCAGGCGCGCTTCGCCGCGCATGGTCTTGACCACGCGCGCGAGCCGTTGGGTCAGGTTATCCAGCATGACAGTGACAGGGATCCGGAATTGGGGACGGGATGAAGATGAGACCGGCGCGCACGTGGCACGCACCGGCTGGAAATGTGCTTAATGCGCGCATGTTGCGTTGCCGCCCGACGAGGCTTTCGACGGGGGGGCGTGCCCCAGCCAAAACCGGGGTGCGCTGCGGTAAACTGTGCAAATGGCAATTGTACTGTATGCGCTCACGGCGCTTCTCTACGGCATCCTCGCTTCGGTAGCGTGGGCGCGACGCGGTGGACTGGGTGCCCAGGCGCCGGCGGGCGCCATGGCGGCAGGTGGTCAATCGCCAGGCGCCACGGTGCTTGTCCCGCCGCCTCCAGGCGCCGCAGACACCGTCCCGGCCTGGTGGCGCTGGGCTTTGCTGGCCGCTTTGATCGCGCACGGGTTTTTGTTGCACGAGACGATTTTCCCGGCCAGCGCCATGGTGTTTGGCTTTGCCTATGCTCTCTCTGCCATGCTCTGGCTCGGCGTCGGCATTTTCTGGATCGAAAGCCTGTTCTTCTCGCTTGCAGGGCTTGGGCTTCTGGTGATGCCGGTGGCGCTGGTCGGCAGCCTGTTGCCGTTGGCCTTTCCGGGCACGCAGATTCTCGGCTATGCGGCCAGCGCGCTTTTTAAGCTGCACTTCGCCATTGCCAACGTCGCTTACGGACTGTTCACGCTGGCGGCATTCCACGCGATCCTCATGCTGGCCGCCGAGCGCCGCCTGCACACGATCAACCGCCCCGCCCAGGCAAGCTGGTTCAGCCGATGGCTGGACCTGCTGCCGCCGCTGCTGACGCTTGAAAAACTGCTGTTTCGTCTGATCGGCGCGGGTTTTGTTCTGTTGACCCTGACCATTGCGTCGGGCGTGCTGTTCTCCGAACAGCTGTTCCACAGCGCCTTCCATTTCGATCACAAGAACATCTTTGCGGTGCTGTCGTGGGCCATGTTCGGCGGCATCCTGCTCGGTCGGCGTTTTCGCGGCTGGCGCGGCCGCGTGGCGCTGCGCTGGGTGATGGCGGCCTTTGCGGTTCTGCTGCTAGCTTACGTCGGCAGCCGGTTCGTGCTCGAGGTCATCCTGCACCGCGCCTAGCGCGATCCTGGCGCTTGCGCCGTTACTTGTCTCTGTCCGTTCTCCATGTCCCGTCCTGTTCTGCTGATTCTGATGCTGCTCGCCGGTTGGTGGTGGTTGAGCCGCCTTGGGACGCGCTCATCCAGCGCATCGGGGCAAGGGCAGGGCGCTTCGCGTGCACAGGGCACCGGAAAGCCCGCCGCCGAGTCCCAGGCGTCGCAGCCCATCGAGCAATGTGCCGTGTGCGGCGTGCACGCGCCCCGCACCGGCATGATCGCGCTGGCGGGCGGCCGCTACCGCTGCCCCGAGCATGCTGACCGGGGCAGCGCATGACGCCCGAAGCGTCGGGTGCCGCGCAGGCAACGCCGTCCGGCGCGCGGAGCGTGCTCTCGCGCCTGAACGCTTGGCGCGCCTTGCGATCGGTCTGGCTGGAGCCCGATCCGCCTGAATTCCAGTGGCGCCTGCTGCGCTACTTCGCTTTCAGCCGCGCCGCCGTGGCGCTGGTGCTGCTGCTCTTTGTGATGGTGCCGCGCGAACGCAATGAGGCCGTGGGCCTCCCCAATAGCGACACGCTGCTCAGCCTGACCCTGCCGTATCTGGCGATGGCCTTGCTGATCCTGGCGGCAGCCGGCTGGTGGCGCACGCGATTCCAATTCCGTGTGCGGCTGGACGTGGTGCTCGATCTGCTGTTCCTCGGGCTGGCGTATGCCACGCTCGCGCGCCTGTCGGCCAGCGTGGCGATGGTTCTGCTGATGCCGGTGCTGGCTGCCGGCGCGCTCACCAGCCTGCTGTTTGCGCTGTTCACGGCGGCCGTGGCATCGATCGTGGTGCTGGCCGATCCGTTCCTGCAGATGCTGAACGACGGCGTGATTGCGCCGGGCCTGGCATCTGCCGGGCTGTACGGCCTGGTGTACATGATGGCCGCGTCAATGATGTACGGCCTGTCGCACCGCCAGATCACGCAGGAACGATTGACGATGGCGCGCGAGCGCGAATTGCGCCTGCAGCAGCTCGTCAACCGGTTGATGGTCTACGACATGCAGGACGGTGTGATGCTGGTGCGTGCCGACGGTCGCGTCGTGGCTGCCAACCCGGCTGCCGCCATGCTGCTGGGCGTGCCGCAGAGCGCCTTTGTCAGCAGCGGCGCGATGCTGTTCGACTTGAAGGACGTGCCCCACCTGCGCCCGCTGCTCGAAACGCTGCGCCAGTGGCTGCGCCGCAAGAGCCGTCCCACCGATGGCACCGGTGACAACGATGCGCCGCGCATCCTCGACCTGCTTCCCATCAGCTCGAGCGGCCGGGCCGGCCGTGCCATGTTGAGCGCCCGCCTGCGCCTGCGCTTCATCCTGCCGAGCCTTGCCAATCTGCGCAGCGTCTATATGGATAGCCTCGTCAGCTCCATCGGCCTGGGCTTGCCGGGCGAGGGCGGCGAGATGCGTCAGCGCATGCCCTCGGCGGACGCCATCACGCAAGGCTGGTCGGCGGATGACGAAGCGTTTCTGCGTCACGAGTTGCATGACACCGTGCTGGTCCACGTGGAAAGCTGGGAGCGTGTGGCGGAGCAGGCGCAGCAGGAAAAGCTGGCCTCGATGGGGCGGCTGGTAGCCAGCGTCGCGCACCAGATCCGCAACCCGCTGGCCGCAATCAGCCAGGCCGCGGAACTGCTCGACGATCCGGGCGACGGCCACGATGGCGGCGCCCACCCGCGCCCGGAAAGTTCCGGCGTGGAGACACGCCTGCTGCGCATCATCCGCGACAACGTGCGCCGGCTCGACCAGGTGGTCGCCGATGTGCTGATGCTCTCGCGCCGCCCGCGCGGCGAACGCGTGCGCGTGCAACTGGCGCAGGTGCTGCCGGAGGTCGTGGACCGCTGGCGTGCCGAGGCCGTGCGCCGCGCAGGCGAGGCCACCGAGATCAACCCGAACCTCGTGCGCGTGGCGGTCGACCTGGACAAGCCCGTGCTGTTCGACCCGGCGCAGTTGCAGCAGGTGGTGGGCAACATGCTCGACAACGCGTTGCGTTATTGCCGCCGCGTTCCCGGCTCGATCCAACTGGCCGCCTACGCGCTTGACGACGCCCACGCCGAACTCGTCATCTGGAACGACGGCCCCGAGGTGCCCACCGAGCAGCAGCGCAGCCTGTTCGAGCCGTTCTTCACGAATGACGCACAAGGCACTGGCCTCGGGCTCTACATGGCCCGCGAGTTGTGTAGCGCCAACGATGCGCAGATCCGTTACGGCGCCATCGCACTGGAATCCTTGCTCGATCGCACCGGAGCGTTGACCATGGAGGCGCGCGGCACCTTGCCACGCCGCGCCTTCGTCATCACCCTGATGTTTGACCAACCTGCCGGGCCGATCGCGGAATGATCCGCCGGCCGTGAATTTCCGCCGATCTTCTGCTGATCCATGCCTAAAGCCGCCATCGTTCGCGAACCCATTCTCGTCGTCGATGACGAAGCCGACCTGCGCGAGCTGCTGGAGATTTCCCTGCGCCGCATGGGGCACGACGTCGTGCTTGCCAGCGGGCTGGCCGAGGCGCGCGAAGCGCTGTCCCGGCAGCGCTTTGCACTGGTGCTGACCGACATGCGCCTGGGCGATGGCCTGGGCATTGAACTCGTGCGCCAGCTGTCTGCTACGGCCGACCGCACGCCGGTTGCCGTCATCACCGCTTATGGCAGCGCAGAGAACGCGGTCGAGGCGCTCAAGGCGGGCGCGTTCGATTACATCGCCAAACCGCTCTCGCTCGACCAGCTTCGCAGCCTCGTGCTGAATGCGCTGGGCCGCCAGCAGCGCGATCCCGATCCCGGTAATGCCGATTTGGCCGAGCGCACCAATGATCTGCTGCCGGGTCATTCCGCCGCGATGCAGGAGGTGCGCCGTTCGCTGATGCGCCTGGCGCGCAGCATGGCGCCGGTGGTGATCAGCGGCGAATCGGGCAGCGGCAAGGAGCGTGCGGCGCGCGCCATCCATGCGTTGTCGTCGCGCGCGGCGCGGCCGTTCGTGGCGGTCAACTGCGGCGCGATTCCCGAAAACCTGATGGAGGCCGAGTTTTTCGGCTACGTAAAGGGCGCTTTTACCGGCGCCGACAGCGATCGCCAAGGCTTCTTCCAAGCGGCCAACGGCGGCACGCTCATGCTCGACGAGGTGGCCGACCTGCCGCTCACGATGCAGGTGAAATTGCTGCGCGCGCTGCAGGAGCGCCGCGTGCGCAAGATCGGCGAAAGCCGCGAAGATCCCGTCGACGTGCGCGTCGTGTGTGCGAGCCACCAGAATCTGGCACGGCTGGTGGCCGCCGGCCGTTTCCGCGAAGACTTGTTCTACCGCCTGAACGTGCTGGAACTGCGCATGCCCACGCTGCGCGAGCGGGCCGAAGACGTGCCCGTGCTGGCCGGTGTGCTGCTCGAACAGCTCGCCAGCCGCTACGGCGATCCGCGCCCAAAACGTCTGACGCGACCGGCGCTGCAGCAACTGTGCGCATATCCCTTCCCGGGCAACGTGCGCGAGCTGGAGAACCTGCTGGAGCGTGCCTATGCGTTTGCAGAAGGGGAATCGATCGACGTCGACGACCTTGGCGCGCTGGGCGCCGAGATCGAGCGCTCGCCGCTGTTTCACCGCACGCGCGAGGCGCAGCAGGCCGCTGCGGCAGGCAATCACGCGTTGGCGCCGTCGCCAATGGCCGGCTGGCCTGATGCTGTCTACATGCCGACCCCCGTGCCGAGCCCGATGGGGATGCCGCAACCGCTGGCACCGTCCGAGCCGGCACCGGTTGCGCGGCCGGCCGAACCCGCCCTGCCGAACGTTGCGCTGCCGATCGATCTGCCGGCTTACCTGGAGTCGGTCGAGCGCAACGTCATCCTCGTCGCGCTGGACCAGACGGGTTTCAACCGCACCGCGGCGGCCAAGTTGCTTGGGCTGTCATTCCGTCAGTTGCGCTATCGCATGCAGCAGCTTGGCATTCGTGACCCGCGAGACATTGAAGCGCCCGGCAGCGTTGGTGAACCTGCCGGAAACGGGCTGAACGGCGATGCCTGAGCGGTTGCATATCGGAGCCGACGGATGGGTCGATGGCGGACGTCGGCATCCGTCGCCGAATATCGACGCGCGGCCCGAAGGCATGCCGATCGACCTGATCGTGCTGCACAACATCAGCCTGCCGCCCGCGCAATCCGGCGCGGACTTCGGCACCGACCACGTGCTGGACTTCTTTACCAACACGCTCGACTGCGACGCGCATCCGTATTTCGAGCAGCTGCGCGGCGTGCGCGTGTCGGCGCATTTCTTCATCCGTCGCACGGGCGAATGGGTGCAATTTGCATCGTGCGATGCGCGCGCCTGGCATGCCGGTGCGTCCGACTTCTTCGGCCGCACGCGCTGCAACGATTTCTCGGTCGGCATCGAGATCGAGGGCACGGACGATCTGCCCTTTACGCCCGAGCAGTACGCCACCACGGCATCGCTTGTGCGGGCGATCTGCGCGGCATACCCGATTGCAGCGATCGCCGGTCACTCGGACATTGCGCCGGGCCGCAAGACGGACCCCGGCCCGCATTTCGACTGGGCGCATCTGCGTGCGCTGGGCGGATTCAATGCGGCGTTGTTTCCGTATCAGCACGCGCTCTGAAATGAAAACGGGCGGCCCGTTGCGAGGCCGCCCGTTTTCTTCCTGCCTGTCTTTCTAGTTCACCGCCTCAAGTCCCCATCGCCGGGTCGGACACGCTGTCCTTGCCCGTTTCCATGCGACCGGCAAAGCGCCGCGTGAAGCCGCCTTGCGGCACCGTGACCGTGAAGTCGTACCAGTTGCCCTGGCGCGCGATCGGCCAGTGCTGGTCGAGCTGCTTGCCGGCCGGAATGTCGAACGTCCACGGGCCGTCATTTCGGTACGCGTTCGGCTTGACGGTGAACGTGCAGCCGGCGGTGCCGGTGTTCATCATCGTCACGTAGACCTCAGCGTTGGCCACGTCGTAGCACACGCGGATTTCCGGCGCGCTCGAACCCGCTGCCGACACGGCGCTCACGTCGCCCGAGAAGGCGCGGTGAAAGCCGTTGGGCCCGAGCACCCACAGGTCGTATTTGCCCTTGTCGGCGGTGAACACGTCCCAGGTGTCGTCGAGCATCTTGCCGGGCTCGACCGCATAGCGGCGCGGCACGCGGTCCAGATGCAGGCGGTCGTACACGTGGAAGACGGCGGCCGCCGTGCCGGTGTTGCTGAAGATCAGGCGCAGCGCGCGGTTGGTGGCGTCTTCGCGCGCGCTGACGTGCAGTTCGTACGGCAGGGCGCGCGAGGGACGGGTGCCGGTGGCTTGTTTCGGCATCTGCTGCGCCGAGACGGCGGGCAGCGGCACCTGCGGCTTCAAGCCTTGCGCGGTGCGGATCGAGTCGGCCGTTGCCTTGTCGCGGCTGGGCAGCGTGGGCAGCGTTTCGGTGTTCGGGTTGACGAAGTTGAAGGCGCTGGTCAGGTCGCCCAGCACCGCGCGGCGATACGCGCTGATGTTCGTCTCCTTGACGTTGAAGCGCAGCTCCAGGAAGCGCAGCACCGAGGTGTGATCGAACGCTTGCGAGTTGACCCAGCCACCCCGGCTCCACGGCGAGACGACGTACATCGGCACGCGCGGCCCGGGTCCGTACGGATTCTTGTCGGTGTGATACTCGCCGGCCGTGCTGATGGTCGATTTGCCGGCCAGCACGCCGTTGTCATAGGCAGGCGCCGCGGGCGGCGGTACGTGATCGAAGAATCCGTCGTTTTCATCGAAGTTGATGAACAGCACGGTCTTGCTCCACACGGCAGGGTTGGCGGTGAGCGCGTTGAGCACTTCCTGCGTGTACCACGCGCCCTGCACGGGGCTCGACGGGCCAGGGTGCTCGGAATACGTGGCCGGTGCGACGATCCACGACACCTGCGGCAGCTGGCCGGCGGCGATGTCGTCTTTCAACGCCTGCAGGAAGCCGCCGTCGGGCATGGTGTTGCCGACGCCCTTGATCAGCGGGCTGACGGTTTCGTCGGCCGGCGTGTACGGCGGGAACGGGCTGCCGTCGGCCAGGTTGCCGCGCGCGGCGTTGGCATCGCGGTAGGCCTTGAACCCCGCGAGCGGGTTGTCGGTGAAGTTGTCCGGCATGTTCTGGTAGACCTTCCACGAGACACCGGCAGCCTGCAGGCGTTCCGGGTAGGTCTTCCAGCTGTATGTGACGCCGGCGTCGAGATGGTCGCCGCTGTTGTCGATGACGGGGCCGCCCGCCGCGCCGGTCGGGTCATTCGTGCCCGTCCAGTGAAACAGCCGGTTCGTGTTGGTGCCGCCGTGGAACGAGCAGTGATACGCATCGCACAGCGTGAAGGCGTTGGCCAGCGCGAACTGGAAGTCCAGCTCGGCCTGCTTGTAATAGCCCATCGACTGCGTCTGCTTGTACGTCGGCCACTTGCTCATGCGGCCCAAGTCCCACGCGTTCTGCGCATCGGGGTAGCTGTGCGGCGTGCCAGACACGCGCTGCGCGTTGCCGGCGCTGCTGTCGAGGTAATACGGCAGCACCGTGCGGCTCGGCCCGCTGCTTGGCACGTAGGTCTGCTGCCAGACGTTCAGGCCACCGGCCAGCGGAATGGGGAAGCGGTCGCCGAAGCCGCGCACACCTTGCAGCGTGCCGAAGTAGTTGTCGAACGAGCGGTTCTCCTGCATCAGGATCACCACGTGTTCAACGTCGCGCATCGTGCCGGTGGCGTTGTTGGCGGGAATCGCCAGCGCACGGCGGATCGACGGCGGGAAGGCGGCGAGCGCAGCGGCGGAAATCGCCCCCGTGCTGGCCATCTTGAGGAAGTTGCGGCGGCTGCCGTTGTTGGCGTGGTTCGTGTCGGAAGTCATGTCGGTCTCAAACGCAAGTCGATGGGAAGCCGCGCGTTACGGAGCGCAGTGCAGGGTCGGCTTGTTGGCCGGCGGCTGGCCGGGTTGATCCGGCTGCGCGGTGCCGGGGCCGGTACCGGTGGCGGGCGTGCCGTCGTTCGAATCGCCGCCGCAGGCCGACAGCGACAAGGTGGCGGCGCACAGCAGCACGGCGGCCAGCCGGTGCGGCCGTGCGAGAGGGTGGATGCAAGGCTTCATGAGCGGTCTCGTTCGGGTTGGGGGAGTGGGTCAGGGGTTCAGCGACGACAGCGGCTGGTGCGAGCCGTTGATCGTCTTGAGTTCATCCAGCGTCAGCCGGCGCGTCCACATGGCGAGGTCGTCGTAGGCCATCACGCCCTTGAGCGAGCCCGGGTTGTTGGGCACGTAGTTGTGCGTGGCGTCGTCGTTCAGGCCCCAGACCTTGGTGGCCAGGCCACCCAGCTTGGTGACGTCGGTATTGGCGATGGCCTTGTCTTCCACCTTCTGCACGCCCAGTACCGGATCGAGGATGTAGGCGCTGAAGCGCTTGGCCTGCGTGTCGACCGAGAGGGCGAGATACGCCCACTGGTTGGCGCTGAACTTCATGCCCTGGATGTCGTCGCGCTTGCCGCCGCTGCCGAGGTTGAAGCGCACCTCGCAGCCGCCCCACAATCCGATCGCGATGCCGGCATTGGCGCCGGAGTAGTAGTCCTTGTTGGCGAGGATCGGCTCGCCGGTGCCGTTGCCCTGTGTGCAATCCGACCTGAACCAGAAACCGATGGTGAATTGCGGGCTCAGTGCGATGTCTGCGCCGTTCTGCGTGAGCTTGTAGGCGTCGATGCGCGAATCGACCGACAGGGCCGTGCCGCCAAACGGGTCGGCCGCAGCAGAGCCGCCGTCGGTGCCGGCCACCCACGGGCCGATCGTCGAATTGACTTTACGGTCGGTCGGGGGCAGCGGATCGAAGCTGTAATACGTCGCCAGGCCGTTGGTGAGCGAGGTGGCCAGCGGCGTCGGCGCAACGTAGGCGATCTGCGCGAGCATCGACACCGGCACGTTGTTGCGCACCAGCGTGTAGTTGATGCGGTAAATGCCGCTGGCGGCAGCGATGTTGCTGTCGGTGTACTGCGTGGCCGTGGCGGGCAGCGTGGCAACCGGCTTGCCGTCGCGCAGCACGGTGATCGGGCCGCTGGCTGGGGTCGGGTTCTGCCAGTTCAGCACCAGCGAGGCGTTGTACGCGCCGACCGTGCTCTGGACGTTGCGCACGCCGACGGCAC
>QFCD01000047.1_pt1 | contig 74741 bp, 57 predicted proteins | sample 5346081 | NCBI WGS metagenome assembly QFCD01 (sample SAMN09062251, study PRJNA434731) | Human gut metagenome, whole genome shotgun sequencing project. | isolation source: stool timepoint A gemcode assembly | host: Homo sapiens | collected 2015 | reverse complement strand
CTCACGCCTTACCCGAAGAATACAAAGGGCGAAGTGACGCATATATTGATTTTCTGATTAACGAAATGTTGCCCATGATCCATCAGAAACAATTGGCCGAAAATTGCGATATTTTCTGTGAAAAAGGAGTATTCACTGTGGAACAGTCTCGAAAGCTATTGAAAGCTGCGCAAGCTCTAGGCTTCGGCGCCAAGCTACACGCTGATGAAATTGTCAGCTTTGGAGGAGCAGAACTGGCAGGAGAATTGAAGGCCCTCAGCGCCGACCATCTGTTGCAAGCATCCGATGAAGGCATAAAAGCCCTGGCACAAAATAATGTAGTAGGCACTCTGTTGCCACTAACTGCCTTTACACTAAAAGAGCCCTACGCCCGTGGCAGGAAAATGATAGACAGCGGCTGTGCCGTAGCCCTTGCCACCGATCTAAATCCAGGCAGCTGTTTCTCCGGATCCATCCCGCTGACTTTTGCTCTGGCCTGCATCTATATGAAACTGACCGTTGCCGAAGCTATCACAGCCATCACACTGAACGGTGCGGCAGCCCTCGGACGCGCCGACCGCATCGGAAGCATAGAAGCCGGAAAACAGGGAGACTTTGTTTTACTGGGAACCGACAACCCCCATATATTACCTTATTATACAGGTATGAACGCAGTGAAGCTGACCATCAAAGGGGGACGTATTCTACATTCAAATTAACCAATTAAATACTAATAGCCATGTTAACAGAACTTACCATCAAAGAATTTATCAATAAAGTACTCAGTAATGATCCTGTCCCCGGTGGCGGCAGTGTCTCGGCACTCAATGGAGCCCTTGCCACCTCACTGGCAGCTATGGTAGCCAATCTTACCATAGGCCGCAAGAAATATGTAGAAGTGAACGAAATAATGGAAGATCTTTCTGTGCGTTTCGAAGAGCTCACCCGCCAGCTGATAACCGATGTAGACCGTGATTCGGAAGCATACGACCGTGTTTTCTCTGCATTCAAACTTCCGAAAGAAACGGATGAAGAAAAGGCTATCCGCAGTGAAGCCATACAGAAGGAAACCAAATATGCCGCCCAAGTGCCTATGGAGGTGGCACGTACCGTCCATTCCATTCTGCCCATGATTGATGTGGTAGCCAGAAAAGGGAACAGCAACGCTGTAACCGATGCCTGTGTATCCATGATGTGTGCCCGGACTGCCATTCTGGGAGCCTTGCTGAATGTACGTATCAACCTCACTTCTATCAAAGACGAAAAATTCGTCAAAGAGATGAGTGAAGAAGCCGATATGATAGAACAGACGACCATTGCCGAAGAACAGAAAATACTGGACTATGTGAAAACCATTTTTTAATCCCAACCTCCGCGGTTAAAAAAAGAATCAGACCATGAAGAATGTATATCAAATAGGTTCGGGTGACCTCACTTTTGACATCATCGAACGTATTATCAATGAAAATCTGAAATTGGAACTGGCTCCTGAAGCCAAAGACCGGATTCAGAAATGCCGGGATTACCTGGACAAAAAGATCAAGGAATCCGATGTCCCTCTCTATGGCATCACGACAGGATTCGGCAGCCTGTGCAACCGTAATATTTCTTCCGATGAACTGAGTACTTTGCAAGAGAACCTGGTGAAAAGCCATGCCTGCAGTGTAGGCGCAGAAATGCCCCATGTCATTGTGAAGCTGATGTTTTTATTAAAAGCTCATGCTCTTTCTTTGGGACACAGTGGCGTACAAGTCATTACTGTACAGCGCATTATCGACTTTTTCAATAACGATGTAATGCCCATTGTCTACGACCGCGGTTCATTGGGAGCCTCAGGAGATCTTGCCCCGCTCGCCAATCTCTTCCTTCCGTTGATCGGCGTAGGCGACGTGTATTATAAAGGCAAACGCTGCGAAGCTATCAGCGTGCTTGATGAGTTTGGTTGGGAACCAGTCAAATTGAAAAGCAAAGAAGGACTGGCCTTGCTCAATGGTACCCAGTTTATGAGTGCCAACGGAGTGTATGCCATACTCAAAGCCTTCCGTCTTTCCAAGAAAGCCGACCTCATTGCCGCCATCTCCCTGGAAGCCTTTGACGGCCGCATCGATCCGTTCATGGACTGTATCCAACAAATGCGTCCGCATAAAGGCCAGATAGAAACCGGAGCCGCATTCCGAAGAATACTGGAAGGCAGTGAAATCATCGCACAGCCCAAACAACACGTACAAGACCCCTATTCGTTCCGTTGCATCCCACAAGTTCATGGTGCTACCAAAGATGCCATCAACCACGTAGCTTCAGTACTGTTGACCGAGATAAATTCAGTTACCGATAACCCCACTATCTTCCCCGATGAAGACCTTATCATTTCAGGTGGCAACTTCCACGGACAGCCCCTGGCACTGGTATATGATTATCTTGCCATTGCTATGGCCGAACTGGGAAACATATCCGAACGGCGTGTGGCACAACTCATTATGGGACTTCGCGGATTGCCCGAATTTCTGGTTGCCAATCCGGGACTTAATTCCGGTTTCATGATTCCCCAATATGCGGCTGCCAGCATGGTAAGCCAGAATAAAATGTACTGTTATGCCGCCAGCAGCGACTCCATAGTATCCAGCAACGGACAGGAAGACCATGTAAGTATGGGAGCCAACGCCGCCACCAAGCTCTACAAAGTGATGGACAACCTGGAACATATACTTGCCATCGAATTGATGAACGCCGCACAAGGACTAGATTTCCGCCGCCCGCTCCGCAGTTCACCGTTTATTGAAAAGTTTCTCGCCACCTACCGCAACGAGGTACCTTTTATAAAAGAAGATATTGTGATGTATAAGGAAATACATAAAACAGTAGCTTTTTTAAAACGGCATCAAGTAAATTATTAAACGGCATTTCGGACTCGGATTATAAAGGTCTCACATCCCTTTTTACTATTAAAGACTATAAGATCCATATAATCCGAGCCCGAATTCATATCTTTGCAGTAACAAAAAAATAGCGAAGATGAATTACGATAATAAAGAAGAAATGTTTCCTATAGTAGATGAACAAGGAAACATAACAGGAGCTGCAACCCGTGGAGAATGTCATAATGGAAGTAAATTGCTACATCCGGTAGTCCACTTACATGTATTCAACAGTAAAGGCGAACTCTATTTGCAAAAGCGTCCTGACTGGAAAGATATCCAACCAGGCAAATGGGACACAGCCGTAGGCGGACACATAGATTTAGGTGAAAATGTGGAAACAGCCTTGAAACGTGAAGTAAAAGAAGAACTGGGCATCACCGACTTTACTCCCGAATTACTGACTAGCTATGTATTCGAATCCACCCGGGAAAAAGAATTGGTATTCTCACATAAAACCACTTATGACGGTCCCATTATTCCCAGCGAGGAACTGGATGGCGGCCGTTTTTGGTCACTAGAAGAGATCAGAAACAATATTGGGAAAGAAATATTTACACCTAATTTTGAGAATGAATTTCAGAAGCTGGGCTTCTGAAATAGTTTTTTAATGAAAAGTGGCAAATTCTTGATGCAGGTCAAGAATTTGCCACTTTTGCATACATTTTATCTTTATCAGAGTACAATCTAGAACAAAACAGTATAATTTTGTGTTGTAAAACATAAAAAGAAAGGATAACGAGATTATGAAAAAGGTAAAAAGTATTTTTAAAAAAGCCCTTGCTATGATGGGTGAAAACGAAGTAAAAGCTTGGGGTATAGGGATTAAGTAAGAAAACAACCCTATTTTTTAATCAAAGAAAGGATAACATTATGAAGAAGTTGAAGGAGATCATCAAAGCAGGTCTCAAAGATATGGGAAATGACGCCCTCCGTGCTTGGGGGTACGATACAAAGTAAAAGATACAAAGGATTAGTTTTTAACGTTTTAAAAAAAGAGTAACAGGATGAAAAGAGTAAAAAGTTTTTTCAAAGGATATATGAGGGCTATTGAAATTAATGCCGCATTAATGTATGGTTATAGACCTAAATAAAAACCGTACTTTTTTATTATAAATACAGTAGAAGTGAAATCAATTTATCCGACAAGCAATACACTAATATTAAAAATATTCCCTATTTTTGCAACCATCTGCTATTAACCTATAAATTTCAATTAAACAGAGCCATGATTAAAAACCTATCTACCTTCTTCGTCGGTATAGCGTTATCATGCCTCGCCGGCTGTACCCCAATCCCCAAAGAAACAACTGCAACAAAAGAGTATGCGCCTCTTGAAGTTCCAGTTCCCGAACGTCCTGCGGGACAACAGGATGTAATCGAACTAACAACTCCTAAACTTGACACTGTGCGTGTAGGTTTCATCGGTTTGGGCATGCGTGGTCCCAGTGCGGTAGAACGTTGGACGCACATACCGGGAACTAAAATTGTGGCTCTTTGCGACTTATTGCCTGAAAATGCGGAAAAAGCACAAAAAATTGTAACTAACGCCGGTATGGAAGCCCCTGCCCTCTATTCCGGCAGCGAAGATGCATGGAAACAACTGTGCGAGCGAAACGATATCGACTTGGTATACATTGCAACAGACTGGAAACACCATACTGAAATGGGTATCTATGCCATGGAACATGGAAAACATGCAGCCATCGAGGTACCTGCCGCCATGTCGCTGGATGAAATCTGGGCACTTATCAATACTTCCGAAAAGACCCGTAAACACTGTATGCAACTTGAAAACTGTGTTTACGACTTCTTCGAACTGACGACATTGAATATGGCACAAAAAGGTCTTTTCGGCGAAGTGCTCCATGTAGAAGGTTCATACATCCATAATCTGGAAGAATTCTGGCCTTATTACTGGAACAACTGGCGTTTGGATTACAACCGGGAGTTCCGTGGAGACGTTTATGCCACACACGGCCTAGGCCCTGCCTGCCAATTGCTCAACATTCACCGCGGTGACCGCATGAAGACACTGGTAGCCATGGACACCAAAGCTGTAACCGGTCCCGAACTGGTAAAACAATATCAGAAAGAAGAAGCACCCGATTTCCAAAACGGCGACCATACCATGACTTTTATCCGTACAGAAAACGGAAAAACCATCCACATACAGCATGATGTAATGAATCCACGTCCCTATAGCCGTATGTATCAGCTGACCGGTACCAAAGGTTTTGCCAACAAATATCCCATCGAGCAATATTGTTTCCGCCCGGATCAGATTGACAGCACCAGCATACCCGATCACGAAAACCTGAGTATGCACTCGGCTGTTCCCGAAAAAGTAAAAGAAGCTTTGATGAGCCAATACAAACATCCTATCCACCAAGAATTAGAAGAAACAGCAAAGAAAATAGGTGGACATGGAGGGATGGACTTCATTATGGATTATCGCCTGGTATATTGCTTGCGCAACGGACTTCCTTTGGACATGGACGTTTATGATTTAGCAGAATGGTGCTGTATGGCCGACTTGACCCGTCTTTCTATAGAAAACGGAAATGCACCTGTTGCCGTACCCGACTTTACCCGTGGCAATTGGAACAAAGTGGATGGTTATCATCATGCTTTCGCTCAATAAAAAACTGAAACAAATACAGACTTCAATAAAAAGAGAGGTATATTCTGCATCAGGCAGAAATACCTCCCTTTCTTATAATACACAAAATCACATGAACATTATTGTGTATAAAAAACTCACATTTTATACTTTTGTCAGTTCACCCGTCACCGAATCAATTATAAATCCCCTCACTATAATATCTTCAGGTATTAATGGATGCTCCATAATAGCCCGTACAGTTCCTTTCACCGATTTCTCCGTATCCTCAAAACCATCCAGCCATGCTCCAAAATCTACACCACAGAAACGAATCATATCAATGGTTTCCTGCTTGATGCCACGTGCTTTCATGTGTTCTATCATCTCATTACTATTCATGTGACAGGCTCCACAATCAGAATGAGCAACAACCATAACTTCCTTTACACCTAACTCATAAATAGCCACCATCAGACTACGGATTACACTACCAAACGGATGCGAGATAACCCCACCTGCATTCTTGATAATTTTTACATCACCGTTCCTGATACCCAAAGCAGCAGGTAACAATTCCGTCAACCGGGTATCCATACAAGAAAGAATAGCTATTTTTTTATCAGGATATTTGTTGGTAATATATTTCTCATATCCCTTGCTCTCAACAAATTTCTTGTTGAACTCTAAAATATCATCTATCATTGCCATAAGTTTTTTTAGGATTCACTACAAACTTACACAAAAATAAAATACGATGACACTTTTAAGATAAATATTTATCGGATGCCAACTTTTCTACCATCCATCAAGGCAAAGATGAACCATACAAGAAAAAGCAAAGAGAACAATGCGTTTCCATACGAAAGAACCAACCCCGTAAATGCTAAAATTGTCATTGGTCTTTTTTCCTTCTCCCCAGTTCGGCACGGATACGGCTTAACGACTGTGGGGTAATCCATAAATAAGAAGCGATATGCTTCAGAGGTACATACTGCAACAGTTCCGGATTCTCTTCCAACAAAGTAAGATAACGCTCCTTGGCCCGGGGGCTTCCTCCCGTTATCATCCAACTTTCAAGCCCTAAAAACTGCTGCTCGAACAGTCGTCTTCCAAAATTAGCCAGTTCAACAGATCCGGCATATAATACTTCGAGTTTTGCCTTCGAAATACCATAAAGTTCACTGTCACACATCGCTTCGATAGAAACCAACGAAGCTGTATTTTCCACATATCCCCATGACGAGAAGATGGCCTCCCCTTCAGAAGCAAACCAGACGGAAACATCTACCCCGTCATTAAGGTAATGCCCCCGCCAGATTCCTTTACTTACAATATAGAAGTTTGAGTTCCGCCCACCTTCCTGTACAAGAAAATCCCCTTTATGAAAAGTGAACTTCTCCATATTATCCAACAACTGCAAGCTCAAAGCTATCGGCAAACTATATTTTTCACAAAACTTCTGTATGAATGCATCCATATATCCACCCGATTAATTACTACAAAAGTAAAAAATCATCTGCGAACCCATTGATGTTTACGATAATAAATTACCATTATCACTAAAAAAGTAAGTATTTCCGCCAAAGGAACCGCCAGCCATATCCCTGGCACCTTCAATAGCAACGGCAAGCCCAATAAACAAAGTACCATAAAAACAAACCCACGCAAAACTGTAACCATCATAGCCGGACGTGCCCGCTCTACACTTTGAAAATAGCCAATGGAAACAATGTTTACAGCAAAAAAAATAAAACCAGACGCAAACAAAGGCAGTCCCGCCACAGCAATATCGTATGCCGGATAGGAACGATCAATAAACATAGCCACAATCTGATGATTGAACAAAGCTGTTAACGCAAAAAACACAAGTCCGCAGGTCACGGCCGTTCCCAGTGCCAGACGGAAAGCGGAACGTACCCGCATGGTATCACCCGCTCCAAAGTTATAGCTTAAAATGGGTTGAGCCGATTGTCCTATGGCATTATATACCATAAATATAATGGGAAAGAAATAACAGGCAATACTGAAAGCAGCCACTCCATCTTCACCTAAATAATGAATAAACACATAATTGCCTGCAAACATCATACAGGCTATGGCTGCCTCGCACAAAAAGGTGGAAACTCCTAAGTGGCACATATATTTCACATTGCGCCAAGTGAGCCGCATACTCTTCTTGCTAAGTTTCACCCGGCAAAAATGAATCACATTTCTTCTGCGACTTAAATAGACTACAATCATTCCGGCCCCCAAAATATACCCCAGACTGGTAGCCAGCGCCGCACCCATCATTCCCCATTTGAGAATAAAAATGAACACATAATCCAATAGGATATTCACCACTGCCGGAATAGCATTACACAACATGGCATAATTAGGAGAACCATCCAGACGGACAAAGAACATCCCTGAACTTAGCAAAGCACTAAATACCAGAAAAGGCAAGAACCAATACATATATTCCACCGCCAAAGGCAACAGACGTTCCGAACTTCCCAACCACACGGCTACTTGTGGAGCAAACAAACATACCACTCCCCACAGCACAGCCAAAAACAAAGAAGAAATCACAACAGCCTGCGTCACATTGATACGAGCAGTTTTCAACTTTCCCTGAGATAAATGAATAGATGCCACCACCGATGCGCCAACACCAAACATCAGTCCGATACCCGTACTTATCAAAAACAAAGGAGCAGTAATATTCACTGCCGCCAATGCGTCACTACCTATCCCTTGACCTACAAAAATACCATCTGTTATCACAAACACAGCCGAAAATACCATCCCCAGCACAGTAGGTATCAGCAATTTCCGAAACAATTTCGGAATTTCCATACTACCAAAATCAATACTATCCTTCATAAACTTCACTTTTTTGTTTAGCGGATGCAAAGATAGAGCGTTATTTCAGAGTAAAAATTACCATTTGGTAATTTCCAACTATTTTTTCCTATGAAAAAATTTGTTCTTTTAAAAGATATTCTTACCTTTGCACCCGCTAAACAAAAAGCAATGCCTCTTTAGCTCAGTTGGCCAGAGCACGTGATTTGTAATCTCGGGGTCGTTGGTTCGAATCCGACAAGAGGCTCACTAAAAAAGGAAGTGTTTCTGAACGTTCAGAAACACTTCCTTTTTTATAGGACAGTTCAATTTGAAATAAACCCCACTAATCTTTTAAGAGTGATCCACAGTTTCCTCACATAACATAATTTCTCGGATGAGCCGAAATTTAGAGAGTAAATAAAACTTGAGAAGATAATCCACTATGGTCTATAAAAAACTCCCTGTCAACATTTCGCCAACAGGGAGTCCGTTAATCATTTATGGGGCAAAGATTACATCATGCCGCCCATGCCACCCATTCCGGGAGCACCCATCGGCATTTCTGGTTTATCTTCTTTCTTTTCCACAATTACACATTCTGTAGTCAGGAACATACCTGCAATAGAAGCGGCATTTTCCAAAGCTACACGAGTTACCTTAGCAGGATCTACCACACCGGCAGCATGCAAGTTTTCGTAAACATCAGTACGGGCATTGTAACCGAAGTCACCTTTACCTTCGCGTACTTTCTGTACTACTACTGCACCTTCCTTACCTGCATTGGCAACAATCTGACGAAGCGGTTCCTCGATGGCACGCTTGATAATTTCGATACCGGTTGTTTCGTCTTCATTATCGCCCTTCAGGCCTTCCAATGCTTCAGAAGCACGGATGTAAGCTACGCCACCGCCCGGAACGATACCTTCTTCGATAGCTGCACGAGTAGCGCACAATGCATCATCCACACGGTCTTTCTTTTCCTTCATTTCAACTTCAGAAGCGGCACCTACATAAAGAACAGCTACACCACCTGACAACTTAGCCAAACGTTCCTGCAACTTTTCCTTATCATAATCTGAAGTAGTATTCTTTATTTCAGCTTTAATCTGATTGATACGTTCCTGAATGTTTTCTTTTGCGCCGGCACCGTTTACGATAGTAGTATTATCTTTAGAAACAGTTACCTTATCGCAAGTACCCAACATTTCAAGAGTAGCTTGTTCCAACTTCAAACCTTTTTCCTCGCTGATAACGATACCACCTGTCAATACGGCAATATCTTCCAACATAGCCTTACGACGGTCGCCGAAGCCCGGAGCTTTCACAGCACAAATCTTCAACTGAGAACGCAGACGGTTTACAACCAACGTAGTCAATGCTTCGCTGTCTACATCTTCTGCGATAACCAACAAAGGACGTCCGCTCTGTACAGCCGGTTCCAGGATAGGCAAGAAATCCTTCAAGTTAGAAATCTTCTTATCATAAATCAGGATGTACGGATGTTCCATCACACATTCCATCTTTTCTGTATCAGTTACAAAGTAAGCAGACAAGTAACCACGGTCGAACTGCATACCTTCTACCACACCGATGGTAGTATCCGTTCCTTTAGCTTCTTCGATAGTAATCACACCATCTTTAGAAACTTTACGCATAGCGTCTGCAATCAACTTACCGATAGTAGGATCGTTATTGGCAGAAACAGCAGCCACTTGTTCAATCTTGTCATAGTTGTCACCTACCATTTCGGCCTGAGACTTGATAGATTCAACCACTTTGGCAACAGCTTTATCGATACCACGTTTCAAATCCATCGGATTTGCTCCGGCAGTAACATTCTTCAAACCTACCCCTACGATTGATTGAGCCAGCACAGTAGCAGTAGTAGTACCGTCACCTGCATCGTCACCTGTCTTTGAAGCAACAGATTTCACCAACTGTGCACCGGTATTCTGAAATGCATCAGCCAATTCCACTTCTTTAGCTACAGTCACGCCATCCTTAGTGATATGAGGAGCACCGAATTTCTTTTCGATAATCACATTACGACCTTTCGGACCCAGGGTTACTTTCACTGCGTTAGCCAATTCGTCTACACCCTTCTTCAATTCGTCACGGGCATCAATGTTGAATTTAATATCTTTAGCCATAATTCTATTTACAATTTAATGATTTACAATGTACTATTTAATTATCCCAAAACAGCGAGAACATCGCTCTGACGCATGATAAGGTATTTCTTACCGTCATGTTCCAGTTCAGTGCCCGAGTATTTGCCATACAATACCTGATCACCTACATGCAACACCATCTCCTCATCTTTTGTTCCGTTACCTATTGCGACAACTTCACCTTGCAATGGCTTTTCCTTTGCTGTATCAGGAATAATAATACCACCGATTGTTTTTTCTTCTGCAGGAGCAGGAAGAATCAATACTCTGTCTGCTAATGGTTTAATGTTCATAGTTCTTAATTTTTATATGTTATACTTTTAATTATATCAATTATCCGTCATCTTTAAGCAGTGACGCAAAACATCTTGCGAAAAACGTGCCAAACATGAAAAAGGAGAAATTGACAGTTTTATTCTGCCAAATTGGCACAGCTATAACATATCTTTCACTAAAATGGTTTCCTCTTCCCCTGCCATTATCAGTTGCTTTTACGAAATTTATTATTTTTACCTACAAAGATTCATATATAAACCAGTCGGCTACATTCCACAGCGACAGAACGAATCTGAATATAAAAAGAGAAAAATGTGATTTTTCTTTTTTTAATATTTCCATAGGACACAAACTATCACTATCTTTGCAAAACCTAATAATTAACCCCTTTAACTATATGGCATTTACGAACAACATTATGATTGTCCGCCACAGATTGCTGACAGAACTTGTAAAATTGTGGAAAAACGGAGAACTGACAACAGACAAAATAGACCGTCTGCCATTAGAACTCAGCCCCCGACGTTCAAAACATGCAGGGCGTTGCTGCGTACACAAAGAACGCGCTGTATGGAAATACAAATCCCTTCCTCTACTGGGGTTGGATATGGATGATGAAACCGATGAGCTCACTCCACTATCCGAATATGCCGCACGTGCTATAGAACGTGCAAACAATGGAAAGCCCAAAGACAACATTATGTGTGTTATAGACGAAGCATGCTCGGCCTGCGTACAGATCAATTATGAAATCACCGACTTATGCCGGGGATGTACCGCCCGCAGTTGCCAGTACAATTGTCCCAAAGGAGCCGTACATGTACATGCCGACACCGGCAAGGCATGGATCGACCATGATACCTGCATCAGTTGCGGCATCTGCCACAAAAGCTGCCCTTATCACGCAATCGTCTATATTCCCGTTCCCTGCGAGGAATCTTGTCCTGTCAAAGCGATCAGCAAAGATGAACACGGTATAGAGCATATTGATGAGAATAAATGTATTTATTGCGGTAAATGCATGAATGCCTGTCCTTTCGGGGCCATTTTTGAAATATCCCAGACATTCGATGTGTTGCAACGCATCCGTAAAGGAGAACAAGTGGTAGCCATTGTCGCGCCATCTATTTTGGGACAATTCAGCACAACTATCGAACAAGTATATGGTGCATTCAGACAAATCGGTTTCACCGATATAATTGAAGTAGCACAAGGAGCCATGTCCACCGTAGAACATGAAGCGCATGAACTGATAGAAAAACTGGAAGAAGGACAGAAATTCATGACTACCTCATGCTGCCCGTCCTATATCGAGCTGGTGAACAAATACATCCCCGATATGAAAAAATACGTTTCCGGCACAGGCTCGCCTATGTATTATGCCGCACGTATAGCCAAAGAGAAGTATCCTGATGCAAAAATCGTATTTGTTGGACCATGTGTAGCCAAACGTAAAGAAGCTCAACGTGACGAGGCTGTGGATTTTGTGATGACATTCGAAGAGATTTCCTCTATTTTCGATGCTTTCGAGATTAACCTGGAGATTGTACAGCCATACGCTATGGAATTCTCTTCCGTTCGCGAAGCGCATGGATTCGCACAAGCCGGCGGCGTGATGGGAGCCGTAAAGGCATTCCTGAAAATGGAAGCGGACAAAATCAATGCCATACAGGTATCTGATTTAAACAAGAAGAATATCGGAACATTACGCGCCTACGCTAAATCGGGCAAAGCTCCCGGACAATTCATCGAAGTGATGGCCTGCGAGGGTGGTTGTATTACAGGACCCAGTACGCACAGCGGCAGCAACAATGGAAAACGCCAATTGGTACAGGAACTGGCAAAACAGAAAAAAACATATTAAAGGTATGCATGAAGCGACTGATTGACAAATTACGTCACTACCATAGCCTGACAGGTGAGGAATATGCCAACCTCCTCTCCTGTCAGGATACCGGCACTTTACTGTATTTACAGCAACAGGCCAGGGAAGTCACTTTGGCACATTTCGGGAATGGGATATTTATCCGCGGACTTATCGAGGTGAGCAACCGATGTCGTAACAACTGTCATTATTGCGGAATAAGGAAAGGAAATACCGCCATTACCCGTTACGCATTAAAGCGTGAAACCATTTTGGAATGTTGCCGTGAAGGATATGCACTCGGATTCCGCACCTTCGTGATGCAAGGCGGTGAAGACCCTGCCTTAACAGATGAATGGATAGAAAAAACCGTTGCCGCCATCCACTGTGAATTCCCCGATTGTGCCATCACCCTTTCATTAGGAGAGAAATCACGGGAAGCATACGAACGTTTCTTCCGTGCCGGAGCCAACCGTTATCTGCTCCGACACGAAACACACAACGAAGAACACTATAGGAAATTACATCCTGAGGAGATGTCACTAAAGCATCGGCTCCAATGCCTGCAATGGCTAAAAGAAATTGGATATCAAACCGGAACAGGAATCATGGTAGGCACTCCGGGACAAACCCTGACACATCTGGTGGAAGATCTGTTATTCATAGAGCAATTCCAGCCCCAAATGATCGGTATCGGTCCATTTATCCCCCATCATGACACACCATTCGGAACAGAGCCGGCCGGAAGTGTAGGAATGACCCTCAAGCTGTTATCCCTTTTCCGGTTAATGCACCCGTCCGCCCTGATTCCATCGACCACCGCCCTTGCCACCTTGTCACCGGACGGACGGGAAAAAGGAATATTGGCAGGAGCTAATGTAGTGATGCCCAATCTCTCCCCCAGGGAGCAAAGAGAAAAATACACCTTGTATGATAACAAAGCCGCTTTCGGTGCCGAAGCAGCCGAAGGTTTACGAGCTTTGGCACAACAACTGGAAACAATCGGTTACCGGATATCGACAGATAGAGGTGACTATCACTAACCCCTAACAAACATGTATAAAGCAGATTCTAAAATAGCAGAAGAATTCATAGACCATCAAGAGATACTGGATACCTTGGAGTATGCTCACAACAACAAAAGCAATCGTGCCCTGATAGAGCAACTGATTGACAAAGCTGCTCAATTCAAAGGACTGTCCCATCGTGAGGCAGCATTACTGCTGGAATGCGACCAACCGGATCTAACAGAACGCATTTTCCGGCTGGCACAGGAAATCAAACATAAGTTTTACGGCAACCGTATTGTAATGTTCGCCCCTCTATATCTTTCCAATTATTGTGTGAACGGATGCGTCTACTGCCCTTATCATTTGAAGAACAAGACCATAGCACGCAAAAAGCTGACACAAGAAGAGATACGTAAGGAGGTAATTGCCTTGCAAGACATGGGACACAAACGCCTGGCACTGGAAGCAGGAGAAGATCCGTTGCGGAATCCTATTGAGTACATACTGGAATCTATCCAAACCATTTATAGCATCAAACATAAAAATGGGGCTATCCGCCGGGTCAATGTCAACATTGCCGCCACTACCGTGGAAAACTACCGCAAGCTGAAAGACGCAGGTATCGGCACTTATATCCTGTTCCAAGAAACTTATCATAAAGAAAATTACGAATCCCTGCATCCCACCGGTCCGAAAAGCAAATATGCTTATCATACCGAAGCGATGGACCGTGCCATGGAAGCGGGAATTGACGATGTAGGACTAGGTGTTTTATTCGGGCTGAATACCTACCGCTATGACTTTACAGGATTATTGATGCATGCCGAACATCTGGAAGCTACCTTCGGAGTGGGACCACATACCATCAGTGTTCCTCGCATCTGTCCGGCAGATGATATCTCCACGCAAGATTTCCCGGATGCCATTTCAGATGATATATTTTGTAAAATTGTGGCGGTAATCCGTATCGCTGTTCCTTATACAGGTATGATTATCTCTACAAGGGAATCGGCTGCAACCCGACGCAAAGTCTTAAACCTGGGAATCTCACAAATCAGCGGAGGCTCCCGGACCAGCGTAGGCGGTTATGCCATTCCGGAAACACCGGAAGAAAACTCAGCACAATTCGACATCAGTGACACCCGTACCTTGGACGAGGTAGTGAACTGGCTGCTCGACTTGGGGCATATCCCCAGTTTCTGTACAGCATGTTATCGGGCAGGGCGTACAGGCGACCGTTTTATGTCATTAGTCAAATCGGGACAAATCGCCAACTGCTGCGCTCCCAATGCATTGATGACACTAAAAGAGTATCTGGAAGATTATGCGGCACCGGATACACGAGCCAAAGGAATCCAACTGATAAAAAAAGAGTTGGAACATATTCCCAATCCGAAAATAAAAGAAATAGCAATTCGTAATCTGAAAGAGATAGAAGAAGGGAAACGAGATTTCAGATTCTAACCGCTCATGCGTCAAGCAACCTTTTCAATACAGATAATGAACCTAATATCAAGCCCAATAAAATATGAGTCTAAACAACACTCCCGCTGCCAACCGGCTACATATCGTCCTGTTCGGAAAACGCAATAGCGGCAAGTCCTCTCTAATCAATGCCTTGACCGGACAAGACACCGCCCTTGTATCGGATATTCCCGGTACAACAACAGATGCTGTCAGCAAAGCGATGGAAATTCAACATATCGGTCCTTGTCTCTTTATCGATACTCCCGGATTTGATGATGAAGGGGAATTGGGAGAAATGCGCATAACCCGTACGTTGAAAGCCATCGAACGGACAGATATTGCCTTACTTCTTTGTGAAGACGGCAATTGCGAGGATGAAAAACAATGGATGGAGCAGTTAAATAAAAGGAATATTCCGGTTATCCTGATACTGAACAAAGCTGATATCCGAAAAGACATAGCATCCACGAGGGACCGTATAGAAAAAGAATGCGGTCAAGAACCTCTCATTATCAGCACAAAAGAACAGACGGGCATAGAGAAAATACTTCAAGCTATTCTAGAAAAGTTACCGGCAGATTTCGGACAACAGACCATTACCGGAGATCTGGTTAAAGAAGGAGATTTAGTGCTCTTAGTCATGCCACAAGACATACAGGCTCCCAAAGGCCGACTTATTCTTCCACAAGTACAGACGATGCGCGAATTATTGGACAAAAAATGTCTGGTAATGAGCTGTACAACCGATAAAATAGCCGCCACTTTGCAGGCTCTGTCCTATCCTCCGAAACTAATCATAACCGACTCCCAAGTTTTTCATGCCGTTTATGAGCAAAAACCGGCAGAAAGCCTTCTCACCTCTTTTTCCGTTCTGATGGCAGGATATAAAGGGGATATACTCTATTATATGGAAGGAGCCTCAGCCATAGACCGCCTCACCCCACAATCACGGGTATTGATAGCAGAAGCCTGCACTCATGCCCCTGCCACCGAGGACATAGGCAGAGTAAAGCTTCCACGTATGTTGCGTAAAAAGATAGGTGAAGAGTTGCAAATAGATATCGTTGCAGGTACAGACTTTCCGGAGGATTTGACACCCTATCACTTAATCATTCATTGCGGAGCCTGCATGTTCAATCGCAAATATGTACTAAACCGGATTGATAATGCCCGTAAGCAACAGATTCCCATGACTAATTATGGAGTGGCTATTGCACACTTGAACGGGATATTGGATAAGATAGCGTATTAAAAAGACATCTGTTCTTTTTTGTTTCCATCACCACAAACCATTTATCTTCAAAGGTTTGTGATGTAAAAGGTTCCGTAATTCCCCTTAACCGGTATGTATGTGTCTTTTTACCATTGTTTCTGAAGGCTCATAGATTTTCCTTCTTGGTGTGTCCTGTATCTATTTAACGTGAGTTCGAAATAAAATCAAAAAATAGCAAGTTGTCCGTCATTGACAAACTTTACGTCAATGGCGGGCTTCTTTTCAAAAAAGCAGTATGCCGCGATAGCCGACAAGGAGTTGGCTATAAAGTTACTGAATGAACGATGTCTTGAGTGTTCAATCTGTGCGATGTTCTTCAGTTCGTCATTGACCGTTTCAATCAAGGCTCTTTTTCTTAGCAAAATCTTGTCGGCAATACTCATCAGTGAGTTCCTCATATTATTTTTAACTTTAGTAACAAGTTGTATGCCATTAAGGAAAAGGTTTTCAAACAGAGCCTGACCTATATATCCCTTGTCTGCACATAGTTTTCCTTTGATGTTTTCCAGAAACCTACCCTGTTTCAACGGTTCCCGATCATCCACGTTTCCAGGCGTGAACATGAAATTGAGGATTTCACCCTTGTCATTGATTATCAGATGCAGCTTGAATCCGAAGAACCATCCCATAGAACATCTTCCACGCTCGGCAAGCCCTTCAAATGTCTTATGAATCAAGATTCTTTGGTTACGACATACACATAAGGGAGTGGAATCAACGAAACTGATGCCGGTACAAGTTCCCAGCAGTACTCTTTTGATGAATATGGTCATGGGAAGCAATACTTCCTTCTCCAGTTCCACAAAACGGTTATAAGAAACCTGACGAGGAAAAAGGTGTTTCAGATGTTTACAGACATACTCCTTGTAGTAATGCTTGAAACAACGGAAACCACCGGAGTGAAACAGGATTAGAATAACCATAATCTCTGCATCACTCATACGGTTGGGTTTGTTACGATGCATGGTCTTCATATCCTTAATCATATATTTTTCCTGTTGCAATGTAAATTCCTTGCAAAAATCATCGGCCATACAATAAATCTCTGTAACTTTAGACTCTGGAAACATAGTGGTAATCGTTTAAATGTTATAATTCAGCACTATAAATTTAATACTTTTATCGCTATGTTTCTAATTATAAGTGAAATATATTTATTCTTATTTCGAACTCACGTTATTTACTTCAGTTACAAAAACTTATCATGCAAACACTTAGTCAGGGCAGACACATTAAAAATTATTGTCCCGTAAAAGTTGTGACAAATAGTTTTCATCCCATCCCGCTTTTAGTCTTTTCAGATTCATACTTCCTTTTGTTGTTTTCTCATTCTTAAGCATGATAAGCGCCATCTTTGTTGCCACCGAGAAGTTTCTGGCTGCATTTTTTACCTTTTTACTGTAGTCTTCTCGAAAGGTAACATCCAGTTGCCAATGAAGATTATTCCCAATAGATCAATGCTGCCTGATGGCAGATGCAATCTTCTCAGGTCGGGTATTATCAAGTGAAGTTACATAGTATCTGACCTCTTGAGTATATTCCCCTGTTGCGACTATTGTTCTTTCCGACTTTATCCTTACAACAGACTTCAACCCCACAAGTTTCTCCTTGAACATTTTCTCCATTATAGATCCATAACTGACTACAGTACAGTTTCTTTTCTCAATCCTTCCATATCCGGCATTTTTCCGACACATGCCTGGTGACTCTATTGATTATTTCATCTCTATCCTGATAATAGTCAATGATTTGTTTAGCCGGTTGATAATTTTTTTTCTTATTCTCCTTTATAGCGATAATATAATTTGCATCATGCTCAATAATGGTCTGGGTTATATCTTTCTGGCACCCCATCGCGTCAATTGTAACAATACAACCACTTAGTTCCAAAGAGTTAATTAACAATGGAATAGCTGTAATCTCATTGTTTTTGTCATCTACTTTCACCTGACCTAAAGAAATTCCATTAGCGGCAGACCAGGCGGAAACCATCCATTATTTGAATCCTTCTTTTCCCCTAGTATGTTCTCCATCACATTGGCTTGGACCACGCATGAGCTTGCCATCTATAGCTACAACGCCTTTCACCTCCAGACAGACTCGTTTTACCCAATTACGGAAGATCAACTCAAAATAATCGGGCTTTATCATACTGAAGAATCTGTTAAAAGTATCATGACTGGGGATGAACTCCAGGCCGGGTATGCGACTCTTGAAAAAAGCAATTTTCGAATTGCCAAATTCCTCAATTTCATTCCAGGACTGGACCTCACAGATTACAGCAGCAATGAATATATAGATACTAGTTTCCATTTTATGGACTTTCTTGCGGTTCATACTAGGATCTTCTATTTGTTTACAAAGGTCAATTATACCAATTTCCATGTTAGTTTATGTTTTAATATATTTTATAAAGATAAGAAAAAACAATCGACACAAACAGACAATAACACATTAATAATCAACAATATAACAAATAAACAACAAGGAATAGTATAGTAAAAAATATAATATATTTACTCTGGAACGCTTAGTTGAATTTATAGTTTCACCAAGGTGAAGCAAGCGTATCACTTGGGTGACTACGCCTCTCCACTTAGATGCCAATGTATTGTCACCTAGGTGAAACCACAAAAGAAGACAGACAAAAGATAAGCATCCGGGATTGTGCGTGTTTTTTCCAGTCATAACAAAGTCAAAAGCCTAACGTACTTCGTTTGGCTTTTGATTTTATAACAGCTTGAAGAGAAATACACAAGAGGCCGAATGCTTACAATTCTTCCATAAACTTGACCAACGAGTGAACAATGCTTCAATCCATATACACCCACGCAGGGTGTGACTATGGTTGTCTATACACGTATTCACCTCGTCATTGTTTCAATCCACACACCCACGCAGGGTGTGACCTTTTTGTACATTTGCAATGTGTTCAGAATATGTTTCAATCCACACACCCACGCAGGGTGTGACATAACTTCTATTTTCTACTATCCCTTTGTACATGTTTCAATCCACACACCCACGCAGGGTGTGACAGGAGAAAGAGGTAGGGGTTCCCTATCCTGTGGAGTTTCAATCCACACACCCACGCAGGGTGTGACAGATGTACGCTCATCGTGATGTGGATGTTAATGAGTTTCAATCCACACACCCACGCAGGGTGTGACAGTTTGTCTGTCATATATTTGCCGGAAGGGATAAGTTTCAATCCACACACCCACGCAGGGTGTGACGGAATATGTACTAAAAAATAGTCCCCGATAGATGTTTCAATCCACACACCCACGCAGGGTGTGACTGCCAAGTTCTGTGAGCTTGACAAGAAAGTCTACGGTTTCAATCCACACACCCACGCAGGGTGTGACTTCCGAAGTCCTTCTTCTTGTCAAAGGTAAAATAGTTTCAATCCACACACCCACGCAGGGTGTGACGCTACGCAGGTAAGGGAAATCATAGTCCACAAGGAGTTTCAATCCACACACCCACGCAGGGTGTGACTCTTGGTTCCAGAAAATACAGTTGGGAATAATTGTTTCAATCCACACACCCACGCAGGGTGTGACTGCGAGGAGGAGAAGCCACTCACGCGAGGAGGTGTTTCAATCCACACACCCACGCAGGGTGTGACTGATAGCTTATTATATTGAGAACGGAGAGAACAATGTTTCAATCCACACACCCACGCAGGGTGTGACTCTATATCTAATAACATATTATAAATCAGCAAATTTAATCCACTGTTATGCGAATCATCATTATTATTCAACTTCATAACAAAGAAATACCCTACAAATAATTTAATCTACTGATTATTAACACATGCGAAGATACTACTTTTTTTGTAACACACCACATTCGCATTATATTATAAGAGCCTCCTCAAGTTTATACGCCGTTTCAACACCTATTACTTCCACCCTCTTATTCTCATTTTTACTAAGAATATAAAAACGAACACTATCAAGAGACATATCAATAATATCCCTAACTCTCCCTTTTAGAAGAGAATATTGCGCTTCCGTCACTACACACTCAAAGACTGAGTTCTGCACCCTCTGTCCATAATCCAAACATGCCTTGGCCACACATCGTAAACGGCGAGCCCCCTCTTTGCTTGTAGTATCCACATCGTAAGTCACAAGAATGTACATAATTAAAAATCATTTTATAAGAAATACCGGATAATCGTCAATATCCTGCCTGATATATCTTGCCATTAACATAGCCTGCACATAAGGCAGAAGCCCTATTTCAACTTTTTCATTAAGATAAGGATGAATTATCACTTCCCTTTTCCTTGCCTGCCATGCAGTAATAAAAGTCTTTTTCCCTTTATCTGTCATAACAACCCCATTATCACCTTGGAACAAGAAGTCTTTTACTGAAATCTGTCTTTTATTAATCAACGACAAAATAAAACGGTCGCCAAGGTAAGCACGTAACTCTTCCATCATATCTAAGGCCAACGATGTGCGCCCCGGACGGAGTGTATGGAGAAACCCGACGTATGGATCAAGGCCAACAGTTTCGAGAGCGGCCGCAACATCATTGGCTATCAACGTATATGCAAAAGACAACATGGCATTCACCGCATCCTTGGGAGGACGACGATTGCGACCATGAAATGGGAAATCAGTCTTCTGATTAAGTATCAAGATTGGCAATACCTCAAAATAGGCATTCGAAGCCATTCCCTCATAACCAATTAATTCCGTCTTATCTTGAGCCTTCAAAGCATCACGCTTGGCACGTTCCAATACTTGCACCGCCCTATTAATGTCTTCATTCTCACCATAATCACGAATATATCTCCTCAATATATTGCGATAGTTTTGAATCTTACCACCAATCATCAACCTAACCACATGCAACGACCAAGATGCATCGTCCGACAATTGGTACTGCTTTTTGCGTAACAGAACATTCCCTTTCGTAGCACCTTGAACCCTGCTGATAAATCTGCCTTGTGGAGAAAGAAATGTGAGTGATATACCATTGTCACTACACAATTTCATCACACCGGGACTTGCGCCCATATATCCGAACGTAACGATGCCCTCTATATTTATGACAGGAATACGAAACACCTCCTCCTGCTGAACAGATATAACGACATTCAGCCCATCCTTACTAAGATACGCTTCCGGTGTCGTCACATACAAAGTATTCAATAGTTTTCTCATAGATACAGATTTTTAGTAAGGTAATTATCTACCGAAGTACAATTATTTACCATTTCCGGCATGCAGATATCTTTCAGCGAGCACTTGTCACAATGTTTCCCATATTCAGCCTTCGGGATAACCGCTTTACTAAATATATCGTGCATATCCCGGGCACATTGTCTGACTATATTTCGCAGCTCCTCCGTTATATCCACATTAACCCGATGGCGAAGCTCCCCATAAAAGAAAGAGCCGTATGGTATATGGATAGCATACATTTCTTCTATGCACATGATTTGTGCTGCCAACTGCACTTCATCCACCTCGTTTCTTTTCGGTTTGCCATGCTTATACTCCACAGCAACCGGTTGCCATCGCCCCGGATAGTTGGGATGCAAAATCGTATTTTCAAAAGATGAGGAAGGAAGTAACTCTATGGCATCAGAGATTCCATAGAGTCCAAGTTCACGCGAAGCGATATTCACCGCACGCAATGTTATCTGGTCACCACACTTTTGTCTATAAAACGGATCATCTACATGCTTGTGCAGAATCTGTCCTTCGATGGTGAGACGATTATCATCCCATTGCTGCTCAATGTGTATCAAAGCCCATTGCCGGGGACAGAACCTAAAGTGCTGAATCCCCGACAACATGAGCATATCGTCTTCATTGTACATACGATGGAATTATATCAGTTCCTCAATAGTTACATTTGATGGAGCATTCTCCTTATCTATAGTAACTGAATAGTCGATGAATGAGCGTGGTGCTCCATCGCAGACTTTCTCCACTTTTACCAATTCAAACAACTTGTTGGCGGGAGCATTACCCAATATGGAGTCATGCTTGAAGACTATCAGTTTTTGAGCACTCATCAATCCACGTGCCGCCGAACGATCCACATCGAACATGTTCTTTAAAGCTTCCCAAAATAGTTCAAGGTCTTCTTCAGAAAATCCTGTCTGTTGTGCCAAGTTAGCGGAGATGAAGCCGTGACAGACATAGAGGCCATAAGGAATGGTCGCTTTACGTCCCTGTATTCCCACTTGTGATTCATAGGTCTTTTCTTCATCACGAGCTACACATACGGTTAATGCATGCTCTGCTGAAACAATCATATCTTGCGAACGGGCAAAAGTCATTTGAATCGGCCCCCTCACTTGTCCTGCGTTAGGTCCGGTTGAGAGTACTGCTCCAAAAGTCCTAACGTCAAAGAAGCGTCTGCACATAGCAATTTTACCAGCTGAACTCTTATCGGCAGGAGCTTTTTCTTTGATTTTTAGTTCTATTCCTAAATCTTCTTTGTACATTTTGCGGATTTCTTCATTAATAAAGACCTCTTCTCCAGAAATTTCTTTGGATTTGACAAGAATATCGTTACCTGCTTTTCCTGCTTGGGCTATTTGTACATAATTACGTACCTTGCGTTTCAAACAAACATCTGTAACAAGGCCTATACCAGTTTCAGCATCTATCCGAGGAAGATTACCTGCATCCGGGTCACCATTTGGATTACCATCTTGTACATCAAAAATGTAAACGAAATCAATTCTATTCTTTAATTCTGACATAATTGTATATTTTTAAAAATTATTCTTCAGTTTCTTGATTCTCTCTGTGAGCTTTCTGATGATAATAGCCGAGGAAGAATCGTCCTTGATCTTCCAAACTCAATGTATTAGGAAAATTTTGAATTAAAACTATTATCTCTTTCTTTTGATTATCAAAGAAATTAGCAAGGCCTTTCTTCTCTTTAGCCAATTTAGCATAATGACTGTTTGATAATTTGAGAACTGTTGAAAATACTGTAGATGGCGTAGATGAAGCCGCGTTCATGTAACTTGAACGAATGGAATCTTGTTTATTTGCTGCATATTGTAGGTTTTCCAACACGGCAAACAGCCTTCCACAAAGATACCCTTGATTTTGATTTTCTTTGTCTAACATAATATCTAATTTTTTATGGTTGTTATTTTCGTTTAGTCTGTTGAGATATGCCTTGATGATAGCAGCACGCACTATATTGACGGATTGTTCTGCACGTATGCGACGAATACATGCTTGAAAGAGAGAAGCCGGATACGGCAACCCTTGAAATATGCTTCTCACCACAGCATCAGGAAGGTTGGGAGTCGCATCACTTGACTTTCCTCCAAGAGTAACATTTCCAAGAATGGAATGCATTCCCACGTACGGCTTCTTATCTTTGCGAGTGTCAACCATCTCCATATCCGTAAAATGTTTACTTATCAAACCTGCAAATTCACGCAAAGGCATCTCATTCCAATATACTACCGCAATTCTTGCCGAATTAGGAGCCAAACCCAAAATGAAGAATTTGTCATCATCGTTTGCCGATAATTTTCCGTTATAGATAGACTGGAAAGTATCATATACTAACTTTATGCGCCTGTTTGAGTCGTCATTTTCTTCTTCAATCCGCCCCAACAAAGAAAATAGACTATTTTCGGACTCTTTTGAAGCCTCGCTATTGGAGGAAGCCCAGAAAAGATAAGTACGTGAGCCCACCATAAACTTATTGTGAGAATCCGAACGCAGCAAATGATTCAATGCGGTTGTATATGCAAATTCAGCTTCTTCTGATATTGGAGCATTGTATCCTTTAGATTTCCCATACGAATCATACCCGGAATTAACTTGAAATGCAACTAGTTTAGCTGTTTCTTGGCTTCCAAGTATCTTTGTAGCAGTTGTAATCTCTACAACTTTTGAATATCTCCCTGTTATCAAACAAAGATTTCCTGCCACGCCATGATTCTCGTCAAACAAATTTATCAATTCCCTTTTCGAAGCCACTATTTTCGTATCCCCTTCTATAAGGAAAGAAAAGGTAGAATATTTCTTATTAAGATTTTTGGCTATATCATCCCATAAAGAATCTTTCTGCATAGCCCCAACTATAAAAGAATGGTCTTGCTGATAAAATGCATAAACAGCTTTTATGTCCTCATTATCCGGAAAAGCATCATATATATCTTTTACTTTCGCCTTAAATACTTCAAAGTACTTACGTATCTTTTCCATATCCCCCTTATCGGAATAACCAAATACATATTTACAATTGTCATACAAATAGTTTGCAACAGGGGCACTTGACCGGCTAACACTTTTCTTAACAAGAAACCGCTGTGCCGACTTCTTATCTATGCGCCTGTCTTCAAAGCGCAGAAATTTTCCACATCTATCAATAACAATAATAAATCCAATCTCTTTGTATTCTAAACCAAAAGGGGCCACATCATCTCCACTTCGATGATAGTAATCATATAATGCTTTCAGTATCATCTCAACACCTCCTCACTATCTTTATCCGGTACAACAATCACTCCCTTTTTCATTTGGGCTCTATAAAACATAGCATTCGGTTTTTGTGGATTTTCCTCAAAGTCCATATCATAAAGCATAATGCCGAAATCCCTGTCTTCGGCTAAGGGATAATCAAGATTATCAGTACTTTCAATATACTTCCAGTTTGCAGAAAACTCACGACATCCGAGATAGGGCTGCGTAAAACATTGCCCTTGTGATGCCCTGCGTTCGAACATCTGATAATACTTCATAGGATTCTCGTCGGCACTTGGCTGATGCTTGGCAAAAGCCTCTTTCGGACGGTCTTTTACCGGAATAAATACTAACTTAGCATAAATTCGGTAACGCACATCCAACAGAAGCAACGTGTTCTTCTGCTGACGTTTATCTTCAATAATGATAGGTGATTTACTGGCAACTGCCCCCACCTCATTCCGTCTAATGGTAGCCCATTTAATAGGTCTGAGTACCTCAATCTTTGTTACCTGCCAACGCATGGCATAGCGTTTAAACAGTATCGCTTCAAAGATGGCGCGTGCCGCCGATGGCGTTATGACATCGTAACTCACACGCTCTACTTTCAATTCCGGACGAGTGAAACAAGCCCAATCGCCCCACACCTCCAGACAATATTCTTTATCTGTATATTCCATATCATTCATCGTTTTCCTTGTTTTCCAATAAATCTTCCGGCTTCTGACCTTCAAAAAACCTTTTTGCCGACAAGGGAGTTACCACTTCACGACCGGTTTTTTGCTCCAACTGTTCGCGTGCCACACGAGCCACATCACCACCGTCAGCCGCACACTGCATATTTTCACCCAATGTCTGAGGATTTTTAGCTTTAGTAATACTTGTCGTAGAGAGTTCGGCCAGCATATTAAGAACCAATTCTTCATTGGTCATATTGTCCCGGAGATTTTCTTTCTTCAAGCCCTTGAACTGTTTGTACTCCTTTGCCGACTTTCCGGTCCATTGCTGATAGATAATGTCTGTAAGAGTAGCATATTGAACACCTTCCTCTACATTATGTAGTTTCCATTGATCTGTAAGATCTTTACGGATTTCAATGCTCTTCAAGCGTTGGTTTATCCAGTTGTCAGAGTAACCAAGTCGCTTGTAGTCCATCATAGCTTGCTCAATACTCAACTCAGGGTCTTGCATCTGATCAAGACGTTCGGATGCTACATGTGCCATCCATTGCTTGAACGGTTCTGCCTTGGGAGATGGGATAGACTGAATGATACGTAGTAGTTGTTCTGTATCAGCCACATCTGTAAGTCGCATCTTACCGTCTGTGGCTTTCATTTTCAAACCGTGACAATTTGTCACGGTTTCATTTCCCTCTTCTTTAAGTCTTTGCTTTAACTTACGCCAATAAGCAGTTGCATCAACACTGTCTGTTAAAACTGACACCACATCAACTATCGAAAAATACCATTTTTCCTTTTCATCATCCCACACGGTGCGGACTTTACGTTCTTCAAACAATTTCAATGTTTCTTTCTTTGTCATATCCGTTTCTTTATATCATTAATACTTCCTCCAGCCAATGGTTATCAAGGCTGAGACCTGTGGCTTTATTATACTGAGACCTGTCTGCCAATACATATATTCCTTCCAATATTTCTTCGACAAGCCCATAGCCTTTCAGTTGCTTAAAATCATAGGAACGGATGCCTACAGTAAATTTCGCCAATTGCTTCACCAACGAGTAGGTACACCCCGATTCTTTCAACTGCTCTATAAGTTCCATGCTGTTTTCCCAATTTATGATAACATTTATACTCGTATCATCAATCAGGTGAAATTCTTTTGATGCAGTTTCAAAACATAACTCAGTAGGTTTGTAGAGCCAGTGCTTTATATCCTTTTCATCAAATGTTTGTTTTCTGCTATACAATTGACAAAAATAGGCTTTCATGGTAGAAGGAGCAAACCAATCACTATCTTCCGGCAAATTCAACCGAGCATTGTTGGAGTCAGCCATTGAACCGAAGAGCTTTCGCTTCTCTGCCGCCAGACTGAACACAAATGTATGTCCCATGGCACTTCGTCCTTCCCGATTGCACCGTCCCGCTGCTTGCAATACAGAATCGAGTCCTGCTTCTTGACGGAACACAACCGGAAAGTCTATATCCACACCGGCCTCCACAAGCTGGGTTGCAATGACCCTGACAATCGGCTGCGACTCATCCTTCAATAAAGTTTTTATTTTACCAATAGTTTCGTGTAAGTGGGCAGGGCACATCATTCTAGACAAATGCAATTTCACTCCGTCATTGGGCAAACGGTCATACAGCTCTTTGGCATCTTTACGAGTGTTCACTATGCACAACACCTTATTATATTCAGACACCTTTGCAGCTATCTCATCGTATGTTTTTCCTGTATCATCGATTGACAACTTCACACGGCGAAGCTGGTCATGCAAAGCAAATTCTTCCGGAATAATTTCCTTGATATGTTCTATTCCCTTAAAATCAGCTTTAGGATTTGTTCCTTCTATCAGACCACTCAGTACCGGCTGGCTTGCCGTGGTAAACAATACCGAAACCCCGAACATTTCCTGATACGCTTTCAGCGCATCGACTATCGGCCGCAAGAAGCCGGTTGGCAACATCTGAACCTCATCCAAAACAAGAATTGAATTTGCCATGTTGTGCAGTTTGCGGCAATCAGATGTTTTATTGCTAAACATAGATTCAAAAAGCTGTACATTGGTAGTGACAATAATGGGATAGTCCCAATTCTCTGTAGCCAATTTTGCTTTTTCCCTATTTTCCTCGTCCTTAATATCATCGGGGTCGAAATTACTATGATGCTCCAATACATTTTCTTCACCAAAGATTTCCTTCAAAAGCCCTGCCGTTTGCACAATGATACTGGTATATGGGATGGCGATGATGATACGATTCATTGAATGGCTTACAGCATGCTTCATGGCCCATAACAAAGAAGAAAGTGTTTTACCGCCTCCCGTCGGAACTGTAAGACTATAAAATCCTTTTTCGCTTGAAGAAGTTCTACTGCATTGTTCTTTCACTTGCTGGCGGATGCGGTTCACTTTCGTATCGGCTGCATTCGATTGCAGTTTTTGCATATATGCCTCCAGCTGTGGAAGCAAATCGGCAAGCGTAGCCGAATTTCCCCGCTTCCGCCATGACTCTACATCCATAAACCGTTCTGTATCGAGCCGGTCGGCATCTACAAGACAGGAAAAAAGCATACGGGAAAGGTGATGAAAGTGTTTCCATTCAACCTTTGATTTAGAAAAAGGTGAATCAATAAATTCTTGGAATAATAAAGGTTTGTTTATGCTAATGTCACCCTCGTTTATTTCTTTGGACAATAGCCTCTCTTTCAATATGTTTTCCACATCCCCGAAATCATGTAACCCTGTGTGATGAGAAATAATTTGGTTTACAAGAAGATGGGAAACATCCTTTCCCATAAGTTCTTTTGCCAATATTCCACCCACAAAAGCATGGGTATGATCATCATAGCGCTTCTTGTCACTCGTAGGCAAACCATTCATCTTGCGTATGTATTGCTGGAATGCCGCCCGTTCCTTTCCTTTGTCATGAAGTAGGCCGAGCGCACGCCCCCAAGAAGGAAGTCCGAACTGCCCGGCGAAGGATGCCGCCATATCAGCAACCCCCTTTTGATGTTCATCATTGGTTTGTATCATCCATTGACCATTATCCCTATTTTGATACAAATGGGATATCAACTGATTTTCCTCTATCATCTGATTAAATTTATAAGGCTAGCATTCCACAAATATAGTGAATAATATCAGACTCTCGCAAAAGAAAATCATATTTCAAGTCAGCTCCATCAGTTTTCATCCTTAAAACAAGAAATACAACCAACAACGACAAGAACAGGCATTCCGCTTTGTCGCCTCTACGCGGAAAAAAGAGAACAAACCATTTCGGGGGGATACAAAAATTTCCGTCACTACATCTCTTTTAGAATCAGTAAGATGTAGTGACGGAAGAAAAAACAATCTGATTATCCACATAGGTAATCCAGCATTTATATTTCAAAACAAATAACGTATAAAGCAAACGTTATCGGGCATTCCCATGTGATGCAATCATCCATCAATGATGCTTTTATGATATGATTGCAGATAATTAGTAAACATCAAGCTTTCACCACCGCCAGCAACTCATCCGGTGTAACCAGTGACTGCTCGCCTGTAGTCATATTCTTCAAAGTCAGTTTCCCTTCGTTCATTTCATTTTCACCAACAATAGCGACAAAAGGAATCTGCTTGTCATTGGCATATCCCATCTGCTTCTTCATTTTAGAAGCATCCGGATAAATTTCAGCGCGCACCCCTGCTTCACGGACTTTTGCCAGGATAGGCAGACAATAAGCAGCCTCTTTATCGCCGAAGTTTACAAACAACAGCTCGGTTCCGTTCACCGCTTCTTTCGGATACAAATCCAACTGATTCAACACATCAAAAATACGGTCGGCTCCGAAAGAGATACCTACACCAGACATACCATCCATACCAAAGACACCGGTCAGATTATCATAACGGCCACCACCACTGATGCTGCCAATCTGCACATCCAAGGCTTTCACTTCAAAAATTGCTCCTGTATAATAATTCAAGCCGCGAGCCAAAGTCAAATCCAATTCCACTTCACTCTTCACACCCAGTGCAGACACGGTTTTTAATATGAATTCACTTTCTTCCACTCCCTTCAATCCCGCTTCACTGGTAGCAAGGACAGTCTTCAAAGTTTCCAATTTCTCTTCATTGCTTCCACTCAATAAAATAATCGGCTGCAATTTATCAATAGCCTCTTGAGGAATCCCTTTAGAAGCCAATTCCGCATTTACATTTTCCAATCCGATTTTATCCAGTTTGTCAATGGCTACGGTGATATCTACAATTTTATCAGCCTCCCCGATAATCTCGGCAATACCGGTCAATATCTTACGGTTATTGATTTTAATTGAAACACGTACTCCGAATTTACCAAATACACGGTCTATCATCTGTACCAGCTCCACTTCATTCAATAAAGAATTGCTGCCTACCACATCGGCGTCACATTGGTAAAACTCACGGTAACGCCCTTTTTGGGGACGATCCGCACGCCAAACCGGTTGGATTTGATAACGTTTGAAAGGAAAACTTATTTCATCACGATGCATCACCACATAGCGGGCAAAAGGTACGGTGAGATCGTAGCGCAATCCCTTTTTCACAGAACTTGCTCGCCAGCTTTACCGCATTGCGGCTCAGCAATTCCTCATCGGTAATGCCGTTGAAATAATCACCTGAGTTCTGTATCTTAAACAATAACTTATCCCCTTCGTCACCGTATTTTCCCATCAAGGTAGACAAATTCTCCATAGAAGGAGTTTCAATCTGCTGATAGCCGAAAAGATGAAACACATCACGGATCGTATTGAATATATAGTTACGTTTCGCCATTTCCACCGGCGAAAAATCTCTCGTTCCTTTAGGTATACCTGGTTTTGCTGCCATAATGATTCTATTTAATTTATTTTGAGCCACAAAATTACACTAAATATTTCATTCGTAAAAAGAATACTTCTTAATATTGCTCATTGCCGGCAATATTAAGAAGTTAAACAGCCGGTGCCTTAAGTGCATATCTCAGTATGGGCCGTTTCCCTACGAACTCATTGTTTAATAATTTCGTAAGCTGTAGAATGAACCCCTCTATTCTCTATTTTTCCCTCCAATACATCCAAAGCGAACTCAATGCCCCGGACAGCCATCTGTGAGCTGAAAATATCAGCTGTTGCAACCAGTTTTCCCGTAGAAAGAAATTCTTTCATCACCGCATCATTATCAAAGCCCACTACAGGCAGATAGCAATTTTTTTCTTGCATCTGCTGAAGAACCCCCAACGCCATCGCATCATTGCTGCAATATACAGCTTTCAAATCAGGATACCGCATCCACATAGCCTGAAAAGACTTCGGCGGCTTTCTCCGTTTCCCAGTCGGCCGGTTCGGATGCCACCAATCTTAACCCTTTTTCTTCTATCGCCTTGATAAAACCTCTTTTACGCTGCTGCGCATTATCGGCTGCCGTCAATCCTTCAATAATAGCAACTTTATCTTCATTCCGCAACTTCTTATCCAATAATTTACCCACTTCATACGCAGCTGCAAAATTATCCGGTCCCACAAAAGCCACTTCTACTCCTGCCTGCTCCAATAGCTGAGTATCCAACCGGATATCAATATTGATTACCGGAACTCCTTTCCTGACAGCCTCTACTACAGGCTGAACTAAGGCTTTTGAATCTATAGGAACCAATACGATAGCATCGACTTGCTGATGAATCAAGGAATACATCAAGTCAACCTGTTCCTCTACCTCTGTCTGTGTAGCCGTTCCCACACAAACCAAATCCAAAAACGGAAGAGGGGTCGCATACTGAATGGCCCCTTCTTTCATCACTTTGAAAAAATCGGCTTGTAACGACTTCATTACAAGCCCTATTTTATAATTTCTCTTCATCTAATTTTTAATTTGACAAAGTAATGCTTATTAATCCGATAATAAACAAGGAGAACATAGCCGCAATCAGTTTATTGGTCCCCTTCGGAGCTTCCTTAAATTCCTTCCAGACAAAAACTCCCCAGATCATAGCCACCACAGGCGCTGCGTTGCTAAGGGCATAAGAGATAGCCGGATTGGCAGCACCTGCTCCCATAAAACTAATCACCATGCCGTCCATCCAGATAAAGCCTCCCAGCATACCTGTGAGATGGGTCTTGGCATCGCCGGCAAAGTAATCTTTCATGGTCACCGCCTTGCCTTCTACCGGATGCTTCATGGCAAAGGTATTGAATATAGGTGTGCTGGCCAGAATACCTACCGCAAAGAAGAACACACCTGTATAAGGAGTCAGCGTTCCGGTTCCTCCCGCCACATACTGCGGGTCAAGAGATTTCACTACCAATCCGTAAAAGAACATGATAGCAATGCCTGCCATAATGGCCAGCAGAATCCCCTTCTTCGGAGTGGAAGCCTTGCCGGACGATAACTTTCCGTACGCTTTTCCGCAGATCAGTATAGCTACAATGATGACTAACACACCACTCCATAGTAAAAGCTGATTTCCCTGATAGGTCTGACCGGCCAAAGAGATTAATAAATAATTGAATACAATACCTCCAATCCAGGCCAAGCCTCCACCGATAGGAAAACCTACTGACATTCCGGCTACAGCAATGGCTGCTGTAAGAAATATATTGCCGAAATTCCATACAACACCGCCCAAGAATGCATATTGAATGCTAGACCAGTCCATGACTGCCAAATCCTGAAAAAAGGTACGGCCTTCACTTCCCATACTTCCTAAAGTCACCGCCCCCAATAAAGCTGTAAGGAACAGACCGACGGTCAAATCCCAATAAAACAGTTCAAAGCTCCATTGCTTGGCGGCAACCATCTTCTGCGTATTTGCCCAAGAGCCCCAGCAGGCACAGCAAATAACACAGCAGAGGATTGCCAAAAAGTAATTATCTACCAATATCATATTTCATCGATATTATTCGTGAATATAGATATTCCAGTTCAGATAAGTTTCAATAGCTTCCGCCAAAATATCTTTCACATTGCCACGGCACATAGCCACATGATGTTCGAATCCATTCTTACAAATATATTTCATAAGCGGCTGCAGATTATCCACCTTGGTTACTGCTATACAACCATCCATTCCGTATGGGTCATCGGTCAGGTCACCTTTGCCCAAATAAGACTTGATACAACCCTTCGTATCATCTGTCGAGATGCGGAAGAAGGTGAAATCACCCTGTTTTACTTTACCGTAAACGGCACCGAAAGTATGTACCTTACCTAATGTTCTGCCCAACACTCCTAATGTTCCTAACTTCAAATCACTCATTACAAATGATTTAGGGAAGTTACCACAATGTGTACACACACACTTGTTACGATCCTCGGCAAAGTTATTGTTCCAGTCAAGCAATGCCGACGGGCGACCGGAAGCCAATGTCAACGCATACATAGACACTGCACCGGCAATATCCACTTCACAAGCAGCAGGGATTAATTTTTCACTCAACATACTCATAGTCACACAAGCTGCACAACCATAGTTTTGCTCCAAAGAGTCCCAACACTGGATAGCTACAGCATCAATTTCATTGGCTTCCATCCATTGTTCTACAGCCACACCAAATTTAGCCTGCAAAATCAGTTTATCATTGTATTGTTCGGGAACAGCAGCATATTGTCTGATTTCTTTCAGTTTTGCTTGTAACGTTTCATCAGCATCTTCAATCTTACGGGCGGCAGACAAGATTTCAGAAAGATCTACCGGAACGACTGTAATGCCCGATGCCTGCAACAGTTTCTCGCTGGCGCGGACGGTCTGGAAACCGGCAGGACGAGTGCCGATGGCACCGATGCGAGCATGACGAAGACCATTCACCACCCGGCAGATCGCAGCGAACTTATTAATATCGGCTGCCAGCAAATCAGAATAAATAGAATAAGTATGTAGCGTAGTATCAGTAAAAGGAATGCCATACTGATACAAGTTATTGCATACGGAAATCTTACCACAGAACGCGTCACGACGGCTATCCAAATCCACCTTGTCATTCTCATCATCACATGCCTGAACCAAAACAGGCACATTCAGATCGGCTACACTGATAGCATTGATGATACCGATTTCAAAACCGAAGTTAGGTAATGAAACAATGATTCCATCAATGCGGTCACGGTTCTCACGGAACAACTTTGCACATTTCAAGCCATCTTCTCTTGTTTCAATACTGCTACTGCCTGTAGGCGTAGCATCTTCGGGGAGAATGACATAGTCATAGCCCTCTTTCGTCAGTGTTTCCAACAATTGTTTACGGACATCTTTTGCTAATTCCGAGTTAAAATAAGCGCGTGTTCCAATGATGACACCAAAACACATTTTTTTCTTGTTTTTCATTTCTAATGGTATTAAAAGTTACGATATATTCAGTTAGTTATTCTGTCCTATTACTTTCTTAACAGCCTCACGCCAGCCACTATACAAAGATTGAAGTTCTTTTTCCTCCATACAGGGAGCGATGCAATTGTCAATGGTACGCATGGCAGCGGCTTCTTGGAAACTGGCCCACTTCTTACGGGCAAAGCCATTCATGACAACAGCCCCCAATGCAGAAGCTTCCTCTATCTCCGAACGGTTAATGACGGCATGCAGCATATCAGCCTGAAACTGCATCAGGAACTGATTCTTCGTGGGGCCTCCGTCAACACGCAACGCTTTCAGCTCGATTCCTGCCTGCCGGGTCATCATGTCTATCAAATCCTTCACTTGATAAGCAATGGATTCCAATCCCTGCACGCAGCACATGCGCTTTTCCAGCATTCAGTGTCATTCCCCAGATGGCAGCTTTAGCATCCGGTTTCCACCAGGGAGCTCCCAATCCGGTAAAGGCGGGAACCAGATAGACTCCATCATTGTTTTTAACCGAAGTCGCCAAGGTTTCAATTTGATTGAACGAGTCCACCAATCCCAATTTCTCCACCATCCATTTGATAGTGGCTCCGGTGCAATGGATATTGCCCTCAAAAGCATAATACACTTTACCCAAAGCCGAGAATCCGACGGATGTAACCAGCCCTTCAGGAGCAGCGACAGCCTCTTCTCCAATGTTAACCATAACAGATGATCCCGTTCCGTAAGTCACCTTGCCCCATACCTGCCTCAAAACACATCTGACCGGTTAATGCTCCATGGGAATCACCTAAAACACCTGCTATTTGTATCGGAGATTTGAACAAACCCTCTATCGTTGTTTCTCCAAAAACAGCATCACAGGGCAACGCTTCCGGCATCATACTCCGGGGGAATAGTGAAGAGTTTCAACAACTCTTCATCCCAGTCCAAAGTATGAATATTAAAAAGCATGGTACGCGACGCATTCGTATAATCAGTCAGATGCTTCCTGCCTTCGGTCAGTTTCCAAATCAGCCAGGAATCAATAGTTCCCATCAACAAATCGCCTTTTTCTGCCAGTTCACGTGCATTTTCCACGTTATCCAATATCCACTTAGCACCACTGGCAGAAAAATAAGGATCGATAAGCAATCCGGTCTTTCGTTGTACCAGTTCGCTGTATCCCTTATCTTTCAGTTCTTTGCAAATAGCCGCTCCCCGCTGGCATTGCCATACCACGGCATGATAAACGGACTTGCCGGTATGTCGGTTCCAAACAACCACCGTTTCGCGCTGATTGGTGATGGCAAGAGAATAAGAAATATCCTTTCCATTCACTTCTTCTTGTTCAAGCAGACAATGTATCGTTTCTATGGTATTTTTATAGATTTCTTCGGCATCATGCTCTACCCATCCTATCTGCGGGTAGAATTGCTGATGTTCTATATTTACCCGATGCAACAATTCGCAATCTTCAGAGAACAGCATGGCTTTTGTTGCCGAAGTACTTTGATCTATGGTAATTATTCTGCTAATCATACTATTAGATTTAAAAAGGATATGTTTATTTTTTCACGAATTCAAGGGCAGTCTTGCAGATGCCCTCTTTATCCAATCCGTAATGGGCAAAGATTTCATGGGAGTTTCCATGAACCACGTTCTCATCGGGGATGCCGATAATGCGTACCGGAATCGGATTTTCGGAAAGCGTCTCAACCACAATAGCTCCCAAACCACCAAACTGACTATGCTCTTCCACAGTGATAATTCTTCCGGTTTCTTCTGCCGCTTTCCTGATGGCTTCCGCATCAACGGGCTTGATGGAAGACATATCCAACACACGTGCCTTAATGCCTTTCTCCTGTAACATCAAACCAGCTTGATAAGCATGATAAACCGTTTCTCCGGCAGCAATGATGGTCAAGTCCGTACCGTTCAGCAGCATATTAGCTTTTCCCAGAACAAAATCAAAATCATCATTCTCATACACATCGGGAACAGCAGCTCTTCCTACACGTACATACACCGGTTCAGGGATAATCTACCAATAGTTTGACCAACTTGCGTGTCTGACGGGCATCACAAGGGGAAGAACGATATTCATTCCCGGAAAAGTTCTTAATACGGCAATATCATGCAGGCTATGATGAGTAGCCCCCAAAGCACCATAAGCAACTCCACCACTTACTCCCGAGTATCTTCACATTATTCTGACTATAAGCCAAATCGACCTTCACCTGCTCCAAGCTACGTGCCACGTAAAAGCAAGCCGGGCCACATACAAACACTTTTTTTCCGCTATGTGCCAAACCTGCTGATATTCCTACCGCATCCTGTTCGGCTATTCCACATTCTACAAACTGTGCAGGGTAATTCTTTTGCAAAATCCCCCAAAGTAACAGATCCTCTGGCGTCTGTTGTAACCGCCACAATATCTTTATCCTGACGCGCCAACTCCAGCAACGTATCTGTAAAGCTCTTTCTGCACGCTATCATATTATTTGCCATTGTTTTCTTTTTCTAGTTTTTCAATTCTTTCGGATACCTCGCGAACAGCCTCTTCATATTGTTCGGCTGTAGGCACGCCATGATGCCATTTTGCAATGCCTTCCATATAAGACACTCCTTTTCCCTTTTGTAGTATGGGAGATAAGCAAATGAGGCTTTTTATTCGTATAATCAATAGAACGGAAAGTCCGGATGATATCTTCCATCTCATCTCCGTTCATTTCCAATACATCCCAACCGAAGGCAGTCCAGCGGTCGCGCATACTCTCCAATGACATGACCTCCTCGGTTGTACCGCTGATCTGCAAACGATTACGGTCAATAATGGCTACCAGATTATCCAATTTATACTGGTTTCCTGCCATAGCAGCTTCATATATAGAACCTTCCCCTTGCTCACCATCTCCCATCAATACATACGTTTTATAATCAGCTTTATCCATTTTGGCAGCCATCGCCATTCCGACACCTACAGACAAGCCATGCCCTAAAGCTCCCTGTATTTACTTCAATACCCGGTACCTCTATAGTAGGATGGCCGGACAAGATAGATCCGAATTCTCCTAATGTGTCGGTTACCTCACGAGAGATGAAACCTTTTGCTTCCAGCGTAACATATAACGCTTCTACGCAATGCCCTTTGCTCATTACAAAACGATCTCTTTTCGTTTCCTTTGGTTTATCCGGCCAAACACGCATTATATCAAAATAAAGTGCTGTAAGCACGTTAAGACACGACAGATCACCTCCAATGTGTCCTGCTTTTGCTTTATACACAATCTCAACCAACCGTTTCCGATTCTTTTCCGATTGTAATTCTAACGTTTCAACTTGCATATTATTATCATTTACTTTCTTATCCTTTCGCAAATAACGGAATTTAACTGGAAATATTCAATACAAAACGAAATAAAATGAAAATAAATTTGATTATATTAACAATAAACGCCTAAATAATCTATAAATCAGGACAATTAATTTATTCTGCTAACAAAGTTATATCTCTATATAAACAAGACTCTCCGATTGTCTATTTTGTACCCAACAGAACTGTTATAAAAAAAGAAGCAAACAATAAGGAGAAATAAGGAAGTAAAATCAAAGTTGATAAAAAAGGTGATCAAGAATGTATTTTCCAACATTCTCAATCACCCATATTACCTTTGTTTCAGTAAGAATCAGATAACTTCGACCTCTAATTCTTTTAATCTTTCAAAATCCTCTTCGGTTATAGTACTATCTGTAATAATAGCATTTGCTAATGAAACCGAGCCTAAACTAGCAAAAGCACTGACACCTATTTTTGAACAATCAGCCACCAGATACACTTTACTGGCAGACTCTATCATAGCAGATTTCACGACCAAATCACTTAGACTAGGATAAGTCAGCTTCATATCCGAAGAAATACCGGCCGTAGCCAGAAACAATTTATTAGCGCGTATATCTTTAAATGAATCGGCCGCCATTTTTCCTGTCAAAGAAAGTGTAGGAGCCTTGAATTCACCTCCGGTAACAATCAGATTAATACCATGATTCTCACCTAAAATCAAAGCTATATTCAAAGCATTGGTAATGACTGTCAGGTCCTTATAATTCATTAAAAGCTTTGCGATCTCTGTAGTTGTAGAACCGGAATCAAGAATTATACTGTCCCCCTCCTGAATAAACTGAATAGCTTTCTGAGCGATTTCTTTCTTTTCCTCCAAATGAGTCTGATTGAACAATTGCCCGGTCTTGGCAAACGACCCTACTCCTTTCAGAAACGCACCTCCATGCTCTCTTTGGATATACCCCATTTGTTCCAAGGCTTCCAAATCCTGACGGATCGTTACATCCGTCACATTGAAAATTTTACTAAGGTCCTGAACTTTTGCATGCCCGTCTTCACGAATCAGATGCAATATCTTTACTCTTCTTTGATTGAGTGCCATATTTATTAGATTTAGAGGTTATGTTTTTTACGATATTCCTGAATATCCTTAATGGAAACAATTTTCAAACCGAATTTTGCTGCAATCTCACCTAGTTGGGGAAGACGCGCCATTGTACCATCTTCATTCAAAATTTCAACAAGAGCTCCTCCGGGTTTCAAACCTGCCATTCTTGTCATATCCAGTGTGGCTTCGGTATGTCCATTACGCTCCAAGACCCCATTTTCCGCACCATATAGAGGGAAAACGTGCCCGGGACGAGCAAACTCGGAAGGATTCAGATTTCCTGCCACCAAAGCTTTTATTGTTGACGAACGGTCGAAAGCAGAAACTCCCGTAGTACAGCCATACCCTCTTAAATCTACCGACATAGTAAACGGTGTACCTAGCAATGAAGTGTTTTCTTCTGCCATCGGAGCCAGACAAAGTTCTTCACAACGTGAACGTGGCAGAGGGGCACATAACAACCCTCTGCCATGAGTAATCATAAAATTTACAATTTCAGGAGTAATCTTTTCTCCTGAAACGATAAAATCGCCTTCGTTTTCACGATCTTCGTCATCAACAACGATCAATACTTTGCCTTGGCGAATATCTTCCAATCCTTCTTCTACTGTATTTAACATTTTAGTGTATCTAGGGAGTTAATTATACCGCAAATTTAAGCTAAAACAAAAAGAATCGAAAACTATTAGCCTTTTTTATGATAAAAAAAATCAATCATCTCCCGTCAGAAGGCTTATCCCATCATTTCACTTCTGTTATTCTAAGAACAATATAAGGAGCATCCGGAATTCTTACTCCCCGATGATGTATATCAAAAACACGATAATCCAATTCCTCCGTTGTTTCAAATATCACAGGATATTCCGTGACAGTCATGGCCCACACATCAATAATCTCCACTTTAAACCGTTTATTCTTTTGCAATTTGTTATAATCCGCATTTTTTACCGGCAGATTAAAAGTCCAGAAACCTTTCACATCTTTTCCCATATTGACCAGATAATAATCTGGTCCAGCAGTAGAAGTAACCAAGTCACGACTGATATCTGCCATCTCCAACGGATGGGGAGCAGCTTCAATAATCGTTCTTAAAAATTTCACACGTTTCCAGCTTTCACCTTTTAAAGATCCCCCTTGCGCCCAAAAGATAGGTTCGTTCCCCTGCTGATAACATTCACCGTGAGTGACATAAATTCCACCCAACAAACCATTCAAAATAAAGCAAGTCATCTGCTGCGGACTTAACCTTCCCCAACGATAAGGTAGATTCCCTTCATACCCAACCTCATCACATATAACCGGTTTGCGATAAATTTTTCTTAAAGTAGCAGAAGCGGTAGAACTCAGTACCGGTGCCTCATCCTGTATGCTGACATGGGTAAATTCAGGCATCCAATAATCAAAATAAGTAGCCGTCGCTCCATGAATAGAACATAAATGGCGATAAGGATCATTCTCAACCACAGTTTTCGTCAACAGCTTCCAATCATCCACAGTTTTCGCTTTTACATAATCCCACTCGTTTGCCATAGACCACCATACATTTCTAAAAGAAGCCAAACGAGCAGTAATATATTTAATATAACGTACATTCACCTCATTCGACATAGCATCAAAGCCCCATCTTCCCTTATCATAAGGATGGAAAAGGATCAAATCCGCCTCAATCCCCAAACGGTTCAGTTGGTCTATCCGTTTCTCCAAATGCTGAAAAAAAGCCGGGTCAAATCTGTCAAAGTCCCATTCTTTCCTTTCATTTCCTTCCTTATCTTTTATCGTCTTCCTTATTTCAAAAGGATAAAGCGCAGGCTCGTCTTTCACTAAAGAATAGTTTTTAGGAAACACACACATCCTTACCTTATTAAAACCGGCTTCACCAAACGATTTCAAAGTAGCCTCCTGAGTCGTTTCCTTCATATGTGTCCATGCATAGGCCGTCGTACCCATCGGATAATAACGGGTACCGTCCGCATATTTAAAATTATGTTCTCCGTCCACCAACACCATGCCATGATTATCTTTTCCGGCGGGTACCACTGTGAATGTACCTTTCCGACCATTCATAGCTCCTATACTGGAAGATGTAACATACCTCCATTCCCCGGCGACAGCAGGCATAAACCGTATCCTATAAGTATTCTCACCATCATAAAACCCTTCCACCGTTTTCTTTTCCTTTCCACAAACGAAAGTAGCGGAAAGACGTGTATCAAAAGGATTCCCTTTGGTCACCTGTTTAAAACTCAACTCAAACCGGTCCCAACATTCCACTTTGTCTTGTGCATTTACTTTTACCACAAAACTTAACAGCGTCCAAACAGCTATTACATAAAATTTTGTACTCATCCTATCATGTTTTAAAAATTATACTCATAAAAGTTTTCCGGAACATTTTCATACTGTGTCAATGAGCACAAAGATAGATTTTACCCTTGAGAGCCAAAGGTAAAATCTTACGTCAATAAGGTATTTTCTTGCTATTTACCTTCATAAACAGCACAAAACGGAACTTAGTTATTATTTTTATACTCAGTCAAAGTCTGATTAAATGCTTTTTTAAACGCCTTGCCAAAGTAACCGGGATCAGAGAAGCCGACGGCAAAAGCGACCTCAGAGAAAGACATACCACTTTGTATAAAACTTTTCGCTTTATTCAACCTATAATTCTTTATATATTCTATCGGAGAAATCCCCATGATACCATTCACTTTCCGATTGAATACAGAGCGGCTCATATTCATGAACTCTGCCAGATCATTCACCCGCAGCCCCGGATTACTGTAATTCTCTTCCATAAATCCTACCAGCTTCTGCATAAACAACTCGTCCAAAGGAACAATTTGCGACACAGGATAAGCGACGGCTTCTAAAGGTTCTTTCTTCGGTTGAGCACCATACTTTGACAAAAAAGCCGACTGAAGCACTTTTCTTTGCCTGATCAAGTTCTCAATTCTCGATTTTAAATAATCGCTGCTGAAAGGTTTAGGTATATAATCATCAATCCCTAATTGTAAACATTGAATACGATCCTCAACAGACGATTTTGCAGAAAGGATAATAAGAGGGATATCACAGGTATTGACATTCTCCTTGATGTGCCTTATCAATTCAATACCATCCATACGCGGCATCATAATATCCGTAATAATAAAATCCGGAATTTCCTCTTCTATCTTTTCCAATGCCATCACCCCGTCGGCAACTCCAACAACACGGTAAGTGCCCGACAATATTTCACATATAAATTGACGCAACTCCGCATTATCCTCCACTACCATCACTTTTACTAAAGTTTCTTTTGTTGCCGGAGGCATGTCCGGCAAAGATGTTTTATCATTTTGTTCCGGTTCCGCCAAGACCGTTTCCTGTTCTTCCGAAGTGTCGTTCAATATATATTCAACATTTTTATCCTGAGCATATATTTCTTTTCCTTTATGCAAAACCAGTTTGAATACACTTCCTTTCTTTACTTCACTTTCGACCTGAATTTCCCCATGCAGCATTTTAACCAACTCATTCACCAGCGAAAGCCCTATACCCGATGAAGGCTGCATATCATTTTCCTTGGACACTGTAGTGAAACGTTCAAATATGGATGGCACTTTATCTTTAGAGATGCCAATACCTTCATCTTTTACGGCAATCGAAACAAACTGTCCGCTTTCCATCACAATCAAGGTAATCGACTTGTTATCCGGTGTATACTTAAAGGCATTGGAAAGCAAGTTAAAGATAATTTTCTCGAACTTATCACTATCTATCCACAAAAAAACAGAAGGCAACGTTGTCTGAAGAGAAAAATTTATATTTTTTTCTGTTGCCAACAACCGGAAATTATCCATTATATTATGAAGCATGATAATGATATCCCGGTATTCAATAGTCAAGCCCATTTTTTTATTCTGTATCTTTCTGAAATCCAATACTTGATTAATGAGCAATAACATACGATTGATATTTTTCTGAACCAATTGAAGATGATGCCGGGTCCGGGAAGTCAAAGGCTCCTGGGACAACACTTCAGATACCGGACCGGATATAAGGGTTAAAGGAGTACGTAGTTCATGTGAGATATCAATAAAAGAACGTACTTTTATTTCCGCCAATCTTTGTTCCATATTTACCTTATGCTTCAAATAGTAAATATAGAAAAAAACATATCCGATAGCTAAAGATATCACCAAGACAACAACTAGATAAAAAGCCTTAGCCCAACCGGTTTCCCAAAAGGTGGGTAATACCTGTAAAGTAACCGTTTTCACAGTGTTCATCCAAATACCATCCCCATTGGTCGCCTTTATCTGAAATTGATATTTTCCTGCCGGAAGACTTACAAAACTAACCGAGTTCTTCTTACCTATATAATACCATTGATTATCATCCAACTTATAAGCATACTCGATATCCAAGGAATTAGTATAATCCAACGCAGCAAATGAGATGGTAAAATTCCTCCGCCGGGTAGGGATCTCTAAATAATCCGCATCACTCAATACATGAGACAAATTATCCTCCGAATATTTTATACCTGTCACTACAATAGGAGCTTCATAAGTCTGCTTAACGATACTATCCGGAGAAAAGACAAGCATACCGCCTTCTGTACCCATTAAGATATCCCCTTGCCTGTCTGTAACCGGAAGACATTCACTATAATTAAAAGAGCGATTGAAAAAAGTTTCTCCAAAAGACTCAAAAGTCTGATCGTGCACATCAAACAGAGTGATATCCGTTTCCGAGCCGATCCATATATTATGATTTTTATCTTCAATCAAGGCTCTAGCCAACGGAGATGTCTCTTTGCCGAACGACCGGAACCGAAGTTCATCAGATAATAAATTTGACGAAACCAACTTACAAAGGCCACCTCCATAACAATAACAATAGATAGTTTCATCCGTCGTTCGTAAAACAGACATCACATCAGCACTACACAATCCGTCAGTCGCCTGCGGACGAGGAAGGTTAAGATAAAAACGAATATTTTCGTAATCCGAAAAATCAGAAGAAAAAGTGATCAAACCTTCTATAGTACCCACCAGCATAGTATGACCGGGTCCCTCCACCATACAACGAATACTGTTGGTACGATTAATAGGAAAACCGGACAAATTATTCTCCGCATGAATAAAACGTATCGCCCCATCTTCCTTTTCCTCAACCAAATTCAATCCGCCACCGTAAGTACCAATCCAAATACGTCCGTTATGATCCTCATCAATGCATGATATTTTATTGTCACTGATGGAATAAGGATCCGACGGATTATTCATATAATGATATACCTCATAATGATAAGGACGATTCCGAGGAACAAGTCTGAACAATCCGTTTTCCTTACTGCCAAGCCATATTGTCTGCGCCTGATCCTTCAGCATGACATAGATTCCACCTTCTGCAAAAACTGTTTCCGTTTGAGCCAGTTCCCCATCAGGCGACAAATAACCCAACAAGTTTTTCTGTGAATCCATAATACGTATAATCCCTTTCTTTGTTGCAATCCATAAATGTTCGTCGCTATCAAACAGAAATGATTTTGTATCAAAATAATTGTCCAACTCCCTATAAGTATAGGGACTGGGCGGAAAGAACATTTTTATAAATGAGCGCTGGGATTTGATCCACAAATTATTTTGTTTGTCAACATAAGTTGTTTTAATAATAGGAGAATAAGGTATATGATTCCTTCCCGGTGTAAAATAGACTTTTAACTCCCGGCTCTTTTCGTCATAATAACTGAATATACCTTTATAAGGAATAGTCCAAACCACTCCGTTAGGATCTTCATAAATAAAGAGTTCATTTTCCGGAGAAGAAGCCATGTATCCGGAAGGAGTATTCAAATATTGTTTCACTCCGGTTTCCGGATCAAGCCGGATAATTCCCGGCAATCCGGTAAATATCCATAGAAATCCTTTAGAATCCTGGTAGACTTTTCTCACAGCCGCATCATCATGCCCCGGAAGAGAGAAATCATATTTCTCCATCGCCAGTTCAGGGAAATGGCATAGGTACAAACCTTTATCAGACAAAACAGCCAGCTGATTATCTTTCAACACTTTAATTCCGTTTATATGCTGAATCTTCTCTTGAAAAGGAACGATGTTGAATTGCATGGTATTTACATCATAATAGGCTAGCCTGCCATTCTGTGATGCAAGAAAAACAAGATTATCCATTGTTTCGAACATAGAAAAGGGATATGAACTAATGGTCCGCTTGCCAAATATGCTAACTCCCTTGTCACTAAATACCCATTCCTCTCCCTGTTTATCTTCAAAGACCCTACTGACTTTCCCCAGTTCCACATCATCAATAGCTGTAATATACTGAATCCCTGAAGAAACAGTACACTCTTTATCTGAAATTCTGAAACATCCTCCATTATTTAAAGTAACCCAAGTAATCCCTTTGGATAAAGGATACAAATTTTCTATTTGCAACGGAGTATTAAAATGTTGTTCATACTGTTTCAGAACATTGATCAGCTTATTTTCACGAATATCATATAAATACAGGCTATGACGATCGTATGCAATCATCCATAAATTGCCGTCGGCCGTATTCTCCAGCCGCTGCATGTGCTGGTTCAAAAGAGAATCAAACTGAAAAGTTTCGAAATCGCGTCCATCAAACCGGCTTACCCCATTCCAAGTACTGACCCATATAAAACCATTATGACTTTGAAGAATCTGCGCCGGATTACTTTGAATCAATCCGTCTCTCACTGTATATTGGCGTGCAACACAAATAGGCTGTGCTTTGACAAAACCCCAATGAAGAAGTAAAAACAAAGTACACCATATATATTTTAACTTTATTGTGTTTCTCATTTTACATCGATTTATCAAACAAGTACAAAGATAACCAAATGTAGATTTCCTCCTAAGATAAATTGCCAATTAGACATAAAATACAAGGTTAAAATAGAAAAAAACGGCAACTTTGGTATAAGAACCAATAGCTGCCATTTTTCCTAACTACCTTTTCACCCTATTTCCTACAAGCCTATTTATATCCCTCATTTTGTAAAAATTCGTCTTTATTCGTTATGGCGTCTAATAAAGTTTGCGGAAATGGACGCAACATATGATAAGCTTTCACATTTTTACCGGCATCAGGATTTCCGGATTTTATCCGGCGGATAAATATTTCACTTCCCATTCGTTTCAAATCAAACCAGCGCAATTGTTCTCCGACCAATTCCCGAGCACGTTCATCCAATATGAAATCAATATCCTCAATGTCACTTTGAGCAACTTTCATAGCCTCCTCTTTGCCAGCCTTAGCTCTTTGGGCACGAAGAATATTCATATAAGCCAACGCATCTGCTTTGCCGGCTTTTGCTCCTGCTTCCGCCACAATTAAATACATTTCTGCCACACGGATTATAAAAGCATCCCGTGTTCCACGATCCTCGTTCACCGTAGCACGAGTAGGGTCTTCAAATTTAGAGATAGGCATACATTGTTTCTGACTTTTTACAGAACCATCTTCATGATAAATATCTGTCCGATCAAGTATCTGATAACGTCCTTTGGCCCACTGACGCTTTACCTGAGGAACAACATCTTTTGTTATCCATATAGCAGTATCCCCTTGTACCATATAAGGGTAGTTATCTCCGGTTTTTCCTCCATTAGCCTTCCATAACGAACGGAAAGTCACTTCAAAACGTTGGTCTATATTCTCGTCATAACAATCCAGCAAATAACGCGTCGGCATATAGTGATTAAAAGGACGACCATATTCTATGCTTCTGACCATACCGGGCTGGTCATCATATTTCATACAGAAAATCAAATGAGTATGGTTACCGCCTGAACGAATTATATCATTATCCATCTCCTGATTATACAACTGATTGGTAGAAGAATAATCAATATACCAAATCACTTCTTTATTGCCATTTCCATCAGAATTTTCCATATCAAATACTGAGGCAAAATCCTTTGATAACTCGAAAGGACCATTATCAATCACTTCTTTTGCCAAAGTATAGGCTTGTTCATACAATGCTTTATCATTCAATTCACTTGCTCTAGTCAATAGCAAACGAGCCTTCAAGGCTTTGGCAGCCCACATGGTAACACGCCCTCCATCAGCTTGCGCAACAGATAACCGGCTATCCATACAGAAATCCAAATCTTCAAAAATATGAGTATAAATCTCTGCCACCGAGGTTTTCCTAGGTGCCATAACAATAGACTCCGATGGCTGATCCGTATAATAAGTATCCCCAAATGTTTCCACCAGAATCCAATAATAATACGCCCGTAGGAAACGCACCTCTGCTTCTCGTTTGCTGGTAAGTGTCTTATCACTGAACGGAACATTCTTTACATGATAGATGGCTGTATTACAAAAGTTGATCGCTTTGTAAAAACGGTCATAATACTCTTTACTGATAGGATTGGTCCCATCAAAATCATTCTGATAAGAAACAATGGCGGGATAATCACAACCACCGCCCGGAGCCAATATATCCGTTCCCGTTTCACTGAATGCCATAGCAGCAGACTTTCCACCCCAAAAACGCAAGGGAGTATAACAAGAGTTAATCAAAGACTCAAAACCTTTCTCAGTATCATAATAACCACCTTCGGTAGTAACCGCACTACGATTGTGTTCTTCCAAAAAATCAGAGCAGCCCGAGCAAACCATAAGAGTAGCTGCCAATGCATATAATAATGTAATTCGTTTCATAATTTTCATTCTTTACCAGTTAAAATTCTACATTCAGACCAAATACAAGTTGTTTTGTCATAGGAAAAGAAATACTTCCTCCCTGTTCGGGATCATAATTATCAATCTTGCTGAAAGTAAAGAAATTCTTTGCTGTAGCATATACACGGAGTTTGGATAGATTGAGATGTTTCAAAAGTTCCGGTTTAAAAGTATATCCCAACGTAATATCGCGTATTTTAAAGAAAGAACCATCTTCATACTTCAACGTTGAATAGTAAGTAACCTGTGTATAACTCTTACTTTTATTAGGACGCGGAAAAGCATTGGTAGGGTTCTCGGGAGTCCAGTAATCTACATTTCCACCATTTTCCAACGCATTGATACGATACGTAGTATTATAATCATACGCAATCCACTGACCCAAACGAGCATACAAGAATACAGACAAATCAAACCCCTTATAATTAAAAGTATTATTGAAACCAAAAGTTACATCTGGACGCTGACTGTAAATGATACGATCATCTGTCGTTATGACACCATTACCATCCACATCCTGTACCTTTATATCACCCGGTTCCTGTCCATTGGCAGCAGCGGCAGCCTCTTCACCCAATTGCCAGATGCCTTCTTTCTTATAATCATAAAACACTTTGAAAGGTTCTCCTACAAACCAAGCATTCGCCTCATCCTTTAATTGTCCCGAAGCAAGTTCTTTTATTTTTTCCCTATTGTGTGACAATGAGAAATCTGAGAACCAGGAGAAGTTCTTGTTTTGAATATTAACCGTACTCAGTGTCAAATCAACACCAGTACTTTCAGTCTTACCGATATTTTCCATAACCGAAGCATAACCGTTAATAGATGGAATTACACGATTCATTAAAATATCCCGGGTTTCTGCCTTGTAAATATCAATACTACCTGAAATACGATTATTAAAAAATCCGAAATCCAGACCAAGGTTATACTGCGTGGTAGTTTCCCAAGTCAGTTCCTTGTTTGACATCGTTTTAGGATAGAATCCATAAGCTCCCTCATTATTGAACGAATAAGTGGAGTTACCCAGCAAACCAACGGTTTGATAAGGATCAATAGCACATTGGCCAGATTGTCCCCAACTCAATCGGAGTTTTAAATTTGAAATAGCATCCACATTTTTCAGGAAATTCTCTTCATTGATACGCCAGGCCAGTGCTACAGACGGAAAGTATCCCCATTTCTTACCTGGTGCAAAAACAGAAGAACCATCGGCACGCAAAGAAGCAGTCAGCATATAGCGATCCATCAATTTATAATTAACACGCCCAAAGAAGGAAGCCAGATTTTGATCGACCAGTGAACTCTTTATAGTGATTTCTTTTTCATTGGAATACAAATTATGGAACCAGTTATCAGCATATACTTGTCCCTTTCCACCTGCATAGGTATATTCTTTAGAGTTGAGAATCGTACTGGTTCCAACCATTGCCTGCAAATTATGGATATCAGAGAAGTCCTTTGAATAAGTCAGCACATTCTCCCATGTCAGATTACGTGTCATGGTGTGCTCCTTATAGGATTGTGAATCCTTGCCACTTCCCTGCAACGAGTTCTTATCACAGAAAAAGCCTCTACGCACATTCACTGAGTTCAATCCCAGCGTCGTACGGAATAAAATATCCTTGGTGATATTCCAGTTCAGGTACAAGCTGCCGAAGAAACGCTCCTGAATGGTATTATCCACACGCATACCCTCCTGATCGTCAATCAACGGATTCATCTGAGTATTATAACCGGGAGACGGATACATCACTAAATTCCCCTCCTCATCATAAGGTTTCGAGATAGGAACAATTTTATTAGCCATATTCAGCGGACTATAACGATTATTCTTATCTACATAGGCATAGATAATGTTTGTCCCTACCTGCACATTGTCAAACAATTGATGGTCCAGTGCTACACGGGCATTATACCGTTTATAATTATCATCCTTAAAGAGTCCCTCTTCGCTTCTGTAACCCAAAGATATATTATGTTTGGTTTTCGTATTGCCCCCAGATACAGACACCTCATAATTTTGGTTAAATCCGTTGTGCATCAACATGTCACGATAGTTCGTATCATATCCTTTTTCCAGATAAGTCAGTTCTTCAGGAGCAAATACAGCAGCATCCTCTGCGTATTTTCCTGTTGTTCTGTCCCGATAGGCCTCTCTTTTGTATTGGGCATATTCTTCAGCATCCATGATATCAGGATAATCAGTTATCATGGTAGAAGAAACAAAAGCATTAAAGGATACTTTTGACTTTCCTTCTTTTCCCTTTTTAGTCGTAATCATAATAATACCATTCGCACCCCGTGTTCCATAAATAGCTGTAGAAGAGGCATCTTTTAACACTTCAATAGATTCTATATCAGTGGGATTTATATCTAGCGAGGTACCATAATCAATACCATCCACAAGAATCAACGGAGCATTACTAGCCGTCAATGAACGCTCTCCACGGATCGTAAAATTAGGTGTGCTTCCTGCTTGCCCCGAAGAGTTTGTAAGATCAAGTCCGGCTACTTTTCCTTGTAATGACTCCAAGGCATTGGTAGTAGGAATAGCTGTGATATCCTTACTTTTAATAGAAGCAATAGAACCGGTCATATCCCTTTTCTTTTGCACACCATAACCTATTACTACGACTTCTTCCAAAGTCTGGTTGTCTTCTTTCATTTGTACATTCAATGTCTGCTGATTTCCGACAACTATTTTCTGTGAAACATAACCGATATAAGAGAAGACCAAAGTGGCATCGGCATCCACTTCTTCCAACGTATAACGTCCGTCAATATCCGTTATAGTTCCTCCGCTATTTCCTTGAATAACTATACTTACCCCAATCAGCGGTTCATTATTAGCATCGGTTACCCTACCGGTGACTCTATGCCTGGAAGCCTGTACTTTACCGGAAGATGCCAGTACTTGTCTGGCAAGACTCACCACAATGGTGTTATTCACCTTGCTCAATTGCAGACTAGTTTGTTTCCTGATTTGCTCTAAAGCCTGATCGAAACTTACATTGTCCAAATCAATATCGATCGTATTATACTTTTGGACAACACTCTCATCATAGAAAAACTCATAACCGGAAAGGTTACTCAGTTTCTTGAACACATCAGCCAATTTCACTTTACGCATCTGCAATGTAACTATCTGATTCAATTCAACTTGTGCTGCATGCACGGGGAAAGCAGCCATGGATGCCGAACCTAGCAATAAGGTCGGTACAAGCAATACTCGGGCCCACGAAGCCCTCTTCGCATGTTGTTTCATAGATCTTGATTATTTAATTATTAAGGTATTATTTATATAGAATATACGAATTGTTTGCTTTCCTGTATTTAATGCCCGTAGCCAAGCGAATGGACTCCAAAACCGACTCCAAACTCCTATTATCATGCGTACCCGAAAGGAAATTGTTAAAGACAAAACTTGAGTCTAATCGTATAGTACAATTATACACCCGTTCCAACCTCCTCGTCACTTCTTGTATCGGAGTACGGTTAAAGTATAACTTGTTCTGCATCCACAACATATAATTTTGAGTATTCACATGCTCACGCTCCAGATGCATATTGGTTTTATCCAATACCAATTGCTCGCCGGGGGTCAGTTTCAATTGTTCTTCGCCGAAATTCATCAGCACCTTTCCTGTGCATAGAGTCAGTTGCAGTTCCTCACTATCTTCATAATTATTCAGATTAAAAGTAGTACCCAAAACACGTATTTTATAATCCTGACTTTGAATAATGAAAGGACAGTCTTTATTTTTAGCTACATCAAAATAAGCCTCTCCCTTGAAATGAACGTAACGGCCTTCTTTTCCAAACTGCCTCGGATATTTCATATAAGAGCCTGCATTCAAGATCACTTTTGTCCCGTCAGGGAGCACCACTTTTTGTCTTTTACCATAAGGTACGTGTATTTCATATTGAGCAACCTTCATGCCTGCCGGATTAGCAAAATAAACTACGCTCAAAACGATGCAAAGCAATATAGCCGCAGCAATGCTCCCCCATTTTTTTACTAAATAGATAGAGTGATTCCGACGCCTATCCTCGTAATTGCTGATAATTTGAAGTGCCTGACGCTCATTGGAAATCCATTCCTCCCATGAGGATGAAGACTCTTCTTCACCAGTTTTCCATAAACAAGCAGAAGCTTCATCAAAGTCTTTTGACCGGTCTGTCTTTGTGTCTGCCAACAGTTCCTCAATATCCTTACAGGTATAAATACCGTCAACAAATCTTATCCAAACCGAATAATGTATCTTTTGTTTTTCTTTCATTATGCATTTCTTTCGTTTCTCTATAAAGGATACGAATCAAAAGCAAAAGGTGGGGATAGGAATCTTATGGTTTAACGTATTTTAATATGATTAGGCTTACAAGTATTGGACAGGCACTAATGAAAGGGATCAGATAAGCACGAATTTTCTCTAATGCATTTTTTATATGATCTTGCACAGTATAAACAGACAAACCAAGTTGTTCAGCTATTTCTTTATGAGACAGTCCTCTATTCCGGCTCAATTCGAAAATCTCCCGTTGGCGCGGACTCAACTGTTCCAAAGCCTGTGCAATCAATTCCTTAATATTCTTTTCTTCCAGACTCTTCTCTACATCATCTACATAATCAATGGCCTGTTCCATCAGTTTTTCGTATAGCACAGATCGGGCAGACAGAGAACGAAATATATCGTAAATACGATTTCTTGCTATAGTATAAAGAAAAGCGGAAAAAGACTGCTCAATCCGAATATCTTCCTTCTTTTCCCAAACGGTCAAAAAAATATCTTGTGTTATATCCTCAGCTATCTCTTTATCCTTGACAAAATGGACACAATAATAAAGGACCTGGGACTTATAAAAAGAGAAAAGATGGCTGAAAGCAATCTTGTCTCCATTTATAAGTTTCCGAATTAATTCCCGCTCTATGTCAAAAGGCAGCTTCATACCTAGAATTCAGTAACGAATGGTTTCCCATCCAACCATGCAGCCATATTCAACACCAGTAAATTCCAGTTCTGAAAACCTTTATTCAATACCGGCTCACCATTATCAGGCAGATAATATTCATGTAATGCCCCGAAACGTTCATAGTCACGTCCCAAAAGCAAAATGGTCTTTTCCGCCAATTCCCGGGCCTCTTCCGTAAATCCATATTTCACCAATCCACGAAAGACCAGATAATTCACATTAATCCAAACCGGACCTTGCCAGGAAGACGGATTCCCACTGGCACGTACATTATACATTTTTTCCAAAGGAGACAAAGTACGGATTCCCGCCGGAGCGTTAAAGGAGCAAGTATCATGAAAATGAATCCGCACTATTTCCTTTGCTTGCTCCGGAGTGGCAATTTCAGCCCACATCGCCATAAATCCGCTCCACACACTAAGACGCTGAATCAAACAATCATAATCACGCGGCTGCCCTACGTGCAGAAACAATTGTCCCGGGTACAGCCCCTTTATATCCGGTTTCTCCACCGGAAGCAGATTCAAATCCACACTATAATAAAAACGGTCACGCGGGTCCCAACAATGTTCTTGTACCTTTCCTTTCAATACTGCCGCTTCTTTCTCAAAGGAAACTGCTATATCATCCAAATTCAGACAGCCGGCCAAGTATGCCATAGCCTGTAATTCGCGATACATCAACGCGTTCAAGAAGATGGATCCCGAACTGCCCTGAGGACGATAAAAAGTACTGGGATCATTATCAACTCCGATAGCCTCATCAGTTTCCCAATAGAATAACCCAGTCGCCTTGTGACGATGAAAATTCAAATATTTACAGACAAATGCCTGCAACGTATAAAAATCATCGCGCAACCACTCCGCATCCCCGTTCATATTGCGGACAATAAAGGCGGCATGTTGTGCCAATGTAGGTTTGTGCATATTGCTTTTCCAAGGATTCCGTGTTTTCAACATCTCTTCGCGGCTAGGGGCATTCCGTTCTATCCAGATAGGAATCCAACCGTCCATACCTCCATAGTGCAAGGAATTGAGGATGCATCCCTGTTCATACTTCAGGGCCTCCTGCTTATCCTTTTCCGTGCCGTTCTCTAATAAGATTTGGCGCAGAGCGATGTTGCTCAACCAAGAATCCCAATCCCATAGCATATCTAAGTATTGATTACTTCCCGGAGCAAGGAACGGAAAGACTAAAGCTCCTCCGGCTTCACGATACATGCCTTTCATATCTTTATAAATATGGGCACGGCACAATTCTTTGTATTTTGCAATATTCTCGGGAGTACGTTCCGGCATTTGTGCATTTAGCATAAACGGGAAACAACAAATTGTTAAAAAGACCAGTAATTGTTTTTTCATAGGTATTATCTCATTTTGCTGACAGGGCAAAAATACAAATTAAAACGAAAAGAAAAAGAGATTAAAACAAAAAATTATTTCGAAACTAATCAAAATATAACTAGAAAAGGCTGCCCCGTAGGCAGCCTTCTATAATAAAAATATATTTCCCTTATAAGGTCTTAGTCACGACGTCCCATATAAATCATTATATAGTAAATCAGTGTAGCCAACGAACTAAGTGCCGCAACCACATACGTATAAGCAGCCGAACGCAACGCATCCTCTGCCGCATGATGGTTATATGAATTTGTAATTCCGGCCTTGCTCAACCATACCAACGCACGCTGGCTGGCATTGATCTCAACAGGCAACGTAATAAAGCTGAAAAGAGTGGTCATGGCAAAAAGACAAATTCCTGCCAACAATAACTGCGGGAAAGTATTCACCATCAAAATACCTGCCAGTAACACCCAAGTCATAATAGAAGATGAGAACTGCACCACAGGCACCAAAGCCGAGCGCATCTTTAGCGGAGCGTATGCACGCGCATGTTGCACGGCGTGTCCGCATTCATGGGCGGCAACTGCCGCAGCAGCCACACTGTTGCTTCCATATACCCCTTCACTAAGGTTCACCGTTTTGTTTGCCGGATTATAATGATCGGTCAGCATACCCGGAGTGCTGGTTACACGCACGTCATAGATACCGTTATCATGCAACATTTTTTCAGCCACATCCTTTCCTGTCATACCGCTGGCCAAAGGCATCTTCGAGTATTTCTTAAACTTGCTTTGCAGACTATTCTGTACAATATAGCTGATTACCGCGATTCCAATAAATAAGATCCAATACATTGACATAGTTTTGTTCTTTATAATTCTGTTGTTAAATATACACGTTATTATGTACAAATAGTTTGCCAGCATCCCCCTTTTAAATAGAATTAAGAATTCCTGCCATCACACGCCTCCGAATTCACATCCGTCAATTTCAATTAAAAAATGATATTATGAGAAAAAAAGAGTGGATTATTGACTTTTGATTTATACATTTGAGGCAAAATTAAGAAATATGGAACATGAAATAGGAAATATATCCATAGCCCGTATCCGACAGATGAATCCCAGTCTAAAAGGGATTAACAATGATTTCGTAATGGATAGAAGCGAACATTACATCCCCGAGAATATGAACCCCATCTTTAAATACCCATTACGGCTGGATGGAATCATTATCTCTATCCGTGAAAAAGGCTCTGCCAAAGTCAATATCAATTTACGGGAATACGACATTGAGCAAAACGATCTGATTATTTGCGCTCCCGGCGATATTCTACAGTCCATGTTATCACCGGGCATTCATTTGTCACAAATGTTTTTAATATCATCTGATTTCTTAAAAGAGATGTATATCAACCTGAACAGTTTCATGCCATTTTTCATCTCATTGAAAGAGAATCCCAAATTTCATTTGATGGAAGAAGAGGTACAGGAACTGAAATCATTCTATGAACTGATAGAAGAAACCGTAAGCCGGAACGATAACTTCAGGACAGAAATCGTACGCAGACTAATGGGGGCCTATTTATATAAGATAGGTTCCATCCTTCATAGAAAACAACCGGAATTCCTTTCCGAGAATCCGAAATCACTGAAAAGGGAAGAGGTATTGTTCAACCAGTTCATCAACTTGCTGACCGAACATCACCGTAAAGAAAGACGCGTAGATTTTTATGCGGAGCAATTATTCCTGAGTCCCAAACATTTCTCCACCGTAGTAAAGAAAGTAAGCGGAAAAACTGCCGGAGAGTGGATTGACGAATATGTGATACTGGAAGCCAAAGCGCTGTTGAAATACTCCGTCATGTCTATTCAGGAAGTAGCTTATTTTATGAACTTCCCGAACCCTTCCTTTTTTGGCAAATACTTCAAGCACCATACTGGGTTATCTCCCAGCGAATACAAGATGCAATAATGAAAACAGAAGATAAAAAATAGTAATCCAACGGGGGCTGTCCGAAAAAAAACGGACAGCCCCCGAAAGTAAATTATATAAGTGTGACTACACTACCTCTCATCTTAAAATAATTTTGCAGGATATTCACCGGCATCCACCAATGCCTGTATCTTGTCAACCACACTCTGACGGTCTTCAGGATAAGTTACTCCAAACCATTTGCTGGTAGTATCCAATACCTCAACGGTAGCAGTACCGTCATTAATCAGCTTGTCCACCATCAGCGGAATAAAGAATTCGCTCTTCAAGTTTTCCATATTTTTAGGATCGCTCAAGAATGCTTTAAAGAATTCCTTGCTGTAAGCAAAGTAATCAGGAGTAAAGCCCCAGAAGTTCATGCTCACCGGAGTTGTGTCAGGGGTAGCTGTCCATTCGCCATTGTCGTCAATATACTTCACTTCTCCGTCTATGCGCTGAATCTTGGTACGTTCTACCACGGAAGTCAACAAATGATCCGCATTGGTTCCACAGATGCCGCGGGATACCGTTCCACTCTCGCTCAATGTATTTCCTACACGGAAGCCCACCATAGCATACGTGTTTTTAGCACCTTCGGGCAGTGCAGAAAGGAACTTGCCCATTACCTGGAACGAGTCACGGCCATAGAAGTCATCGCAATTGATCACCGCAAACGGTTCCTGTATCACATCAGCTCCCATCATGACAGCATGGTTAGTTCCCCAAGGTTTTGTACGCTCCGCAGGACAAGTAAAACCCTCCGGCAGATTGTCTAAAGCTTGGAATACCAGTTCGCAAGGAATATGACCTTCATATTTAGAAATAATCTTTTCACGAAAATCTTGTTCAAAATCTTTACGGATAACAAAGACCAGTTTTCCAAAGCCGGCGTTGATAGCGTCATAAATAGAATAATCCATAATAGTTTCGCCGTTAGGACCCAGACCATCCAATTGCTTCAATCCTCCGTAACGGCTGCCCATACCAGCCGCCAATAAAAATAAAGTTGGTTTCATAGTTTATTTATTTAAAATTGAATATTTGATGGTACAAAGCTACAAAATAATACGGAGGAAAAAAGCTACATTCCATTCAAATTCGAGCATAAATCAATCATTTCCCTCCTTTTGACGCAAATCAAGCCCTATTTCTAGAAAGGATAGCCGATGGCAAAGTGCAATCCCAGTCCATCCTTAAACTTAGGAATATTATAATATCCTTTCTTGCCGGTATCATACGGATCATGAAGAGCAATACCCAGATCCAGGCGGATCACCAGGAAAGTAAGGTCATAACGCAATCCCACCCCAGTACCCAAAGCTATACTTTTAGCAAAATTACGAAGAGTAAGCAAACCGCCGGGACGTATATTCTCACCTTCCTCATTCTTTTGTTCACGCAGCAGCCACACATTTCCCGCGTCCAGAAAAGCTGCCCCGTACAAATCACCCAGGATAGGGAAACGGTATTCCACATTCGCTTCCAGCTTCACATCTCCGGTTTCATCCAGATAACCATACTGTTTATCTTCGGGACGATAAGAACCGGGGCCGATAGAGCGCACTGTAAACGCACGGATACTGTTAGCTCCCCCAATATAGAACTGCTCGCTGTAAGGCGCTACAGTCTGGTTCCCATATGCATACAAAATTCCCCCCATCAAACGAGTGGCTATATGCTGTTTCTCTCCGACTTTAAACAAACAACGCACTTCGGATGTCATTTTCAGGAATTGCGCATAAGGACTGTTTAATAACTTCTTATCTGTTTCCTTGAATCCCTTCCCAAAAGCAGCATACACCAACGAAGTCAGATTACCTGCCGAAGTAAAGGAAGTTTCCCACCATAAATTATTGCGTTTCTTCAACGGGGCGTTATCATACGTAAACGTATAACTCATAGCTGGAATAAACTGATTTCCCAAACTGATTTTCAAGCTCCGGTTCTTGTCCACTATCGTATCAAAACGTGTAGTAGTATGCTGCAACGTATTAAATGCCAATCTGAAAGGAGTCACAGTATGTTTCCATACCCGCGAAGGCTGGAAATCGTATGACACCGTTCCACCGAAAGAAAGCATTTTAAAGAAGCGGGCACGGTTCAACTGACTGGCATACAACTTGAATGAGGTATGCTGCGGAAATCGCGAGCTCATCATTTTTTTACTCATCCACGGCAACACCAGGCGAGGATACTCCAATGAAAAAGAAGTCCCCAACTCGTATGAGTTCAATTTAGAACTGTTCCCGTCCGCCGTAGAATTGGTCTGCCATTCGTATGACCCTTTCAACTGGAAAGAAAGCGTGGCGGCTGTACGCATGAAATTCTTCCGCGAGAGGCTGAAAATCGCTCCGGGACCAGTCTGATCCGTACTTTTGGTAGTCACATTGAATTCCAGTTCTCCGTCATACGGCAAATCGAATGTAGCATTCATCCGCACATTCAGCGTATCACACCCCGGCAATGTATCTTGCGGGGCATAGCGGAACTCGGCAAATTTGAAAATGCCCAAACGCGCCAAGGCTTCCTGCGTGAAATTCTGACGGGCCTGAGAATAAAGCTGCCCTTTCTGGTAAAAGAAGCGCTTAGCCAATACTCCGGGGCGGATACCGGGTTTCTTACCGCTATAGTGTAAAGTCATTCCCGGAAAGACGATGGAATCAGTAGGTTCCTCTCCTTTATATCCGGTAAGATAAACAGAAGTATTCCCTATATAATAAGGTCTTTTCGCATCGGCAGGCACTCCAGCTTTCGGAACAACCTGCAAACTGACCATTCCCGGTTTGCGCAAGGTATCCGCACGGAAAGTAATGAATTCGGGACGGAAATAATAATAACCATTGTTACGGAAAAGGGTACTCAGCCGCTGGCGCTCCTCCTCCAGTTTCAACACACTGAAATTATCTCCTTTATGCAATACCCTCTGGTCATAAGCAGCCCTGATCAGACTATCGGCGCGAGGAGGATATTTCAGATACATGACAGAGTCCAGATAATAAGGGTTCGCCATATCAATCTTATAACTTAACTTGGCTTTCCGAGGATTCTTCAACGAGTCTACAGAATAAGTCACAGCACCATTGAAAAAGCCATAATCATGCAACAGATTGGTGGCCACCTTCACACGGGTTTCCGGATTCACCGTAGACAAATACACCGGAGTAGACCCCAGCTTGTTGAATATCCAATGCCCCACCCCCTTTTTATCCTGGTATTTCACAAAATCATTGTATATCCACAAACCGAAAGGAATGGGAAAACGCAAGGAGTTGCTTCCCAAAATGGCATTATTGGGAGGATAAGACAAAGCAGCCTCCACCTCTTCCAAGGTCTGGACACCGGCAGGGGTCTTGTCTTCATTCAGAATCTCCATATTTTTCACACCGACATATAGCGTTTCGTCTTCCGGCAAATTCCTGGTAGTAGAGCAGGCAGTTGTCATCAGCAACAATACCGATAATAGAAACAGGTTTATGTTATGTTTTCTCTCCATATCTCCAACAATCATTTTTTCTTCTTAGACTTGAAAATAAACAGTTCGCCCAGGTGACTCATCTTCTTGCGAAGCACAATACCCACACCGGTCTCTATGATCTCACCTTCCAGCACACTCTCATAGTTCTTGTCGTGGAAGAGCTTGACATACCGGGTACCGCTGTTGTCCAAGCGGTATTCTATGGATACATTATCAATAAAGGTTTCATCCTGCTGTACCGTACTTCCGGTAGACACTTTACCGCCTACCACTATACGGAAGCGGTTATTCCAGAAACGTTTGGCGAACTGGAAATTATAATCCGTGCGTTTCCCGCCGCTATCGGCATCATCCACCGTTTCCATGCCCACATTGATATCAAGTGCTTTCCCGGCAATATTCGAGATTTCGCTCTGCAGGAATGAGTTCAAGGCATTATTCACATTAAATCCTCCCGTAGAGTTTCCTTCAGCCATATACATTCCGGTCACCAGCATGGTGACAGCCAGTTTTCCCCGTTCCTCCACCGACATGGCATTCAGCTGGTCTTGCACAGACGCATCCTCGGGAGCCGAAAGGGTAAACGCCAGCCCCAGATTCTCCAGACTCTGGCTCAAAGCGATCCCTACATCAAACCCGACGATACGCGAAGTCTTTCCATCCTCGCCCACCGAAGCACGGACCCTTTCGGTCGCGGTAATGTTCAGTTGCGGATTCATGATATTTCCCGTCCACTCCACATAACTGCCATTTTGAATATTAAAAGTCTTCAGCGGAATAATCGGAATCTGGTATTTCATCTCCCCGCTCATCAAGGAATAACGCCCGGTCAGCAACATATCCCCCTGAGGAGTGTACTGGAATGACAAGTCTCCGCCTCCTTCCAGCAACATATAGTTGGAGCCGTCCGGCACCAGATTCACACGTGCCTGCACCGCCTGGTCTATATGCATGGTCATGGCCACATCCATCCCTCCCAAAGAGATTTGCTGGACAGAGGACTCCTCTACCGAAGTTGTGTCGTTGAAATTGACAAAAGTCACCATATCCCCCAAACGGTCGTTCACCGTCAAGGGAGAGTCTTTCAGGACATAGGTCACATTGGTCTTCCCCAATATGTTCATGTTCCCCCGCATCACCAGTTCCTCCACAGGACCGCGCAGCGTTGCATTAAAATCCACATACATCTTGCCGTAAACCATAGCCCGCTTGGTACGGGGAGCATTCAGCAACTCATAATTCTCGGCATGCATTTTAAGGTTCACCGCCGTCCGTTCCAAATCCGAGAAGTCCACCTCGCCGTTAATGGTAAAAGGAGTCTTGCCTTTGGTGAATATATCGAACTCCTTGAACATCATCTTACTGTTCACCACCTGCACCGGTTCATTATCAAAACGGAACATTGCAGACATCTCCGGCATGAAGAAAGTCACGGAATCCAATGCCAGTTCCCCATTCAGCAAGGGTTTGGCCGGATCACCTTTCATGGACAATGTTCCATCAATATCCCCGTCCAGTTCCACCATGCGGTCGGGCACAAACGGATTGGCGACATTCAGCGGAAAATGTTCGAAGGCTATATCCGCGCTCAGACTTCCCGTTCCTTCCTCCGCGGGCAGATAGATACCTCCCAAATGAGCTATCTCCTCACCATCATGGCGTATATAGGCATCCAGATGATGATCCTTTGCCTCACCAGGCAGATACACACCACCCAGTTCCCAATTTCCCAACGCACTGCCTTCATATTTGAATTCATCTATACGCAAATCACTGCTCACCATCATATACGGACCGGAATCTATATAATGCGCTTCTGCTCCGATCCATCCTTCCATATCAGGCATATAGGGAAGGATACGCCGGAATTCTTTCAGATTGATGCGTGAAAGCTCCACCGTCATATCCTGTTTGGCTATGGTATCTTCCCGATTGGTATAGAAACTGAGTCCGGTCCCCTGCTCGTCATGCAAATCCAGATTTGCATGAATCCGCCCGTTGTCAGCCAGATAAATATAGTTATTTTTATTCACGGTAAAAGGACGGTATACCAACGTGGGATGCTCCGGAAAAACCTTCATGCGTATGCCGTGGCGGCGCAGGTCGGCCATCACGCCCATATATACTCCCTGTTCTTTACGGGCATTCAGGTATTGAACCAACAACTGGGCGCTGTTGTTTCCCACATTTCCCTCCAGCGTCACATCAAACGCCTCCTGTCCCGGTTTGGGTCCGTTCACCACTCCGCTCAACATATTTATGCCATTCAGGTCCTGCTGTACATCCAGATAAATGGTATCCAAAGTCAGGCTGTCTGTACGCAATCCATATAAATAAGCCTCCCCGTTCAATCCCTCTGCCGGAGATGAATCCACATCCATAAACAGACGAGTGTATGACAACCCCATCATTGACAGATAATTGGCTATCGGATTATCGGGACCGGAAGATATTTTCAGACATAGTCCCGGAAGAAATTCCCGAAGTTCCTCCTGTTCAATATGTTTGCTTTCCCATTGTTCCGCCAGTTTCTTCATCAGCAAATCCGCCCTGCCGGAAATGTATTCCATGTGCCCTGCTCCTTCCAGACTCAAATCAAGATCCCCCGCACGCAGATAAGCAAAAGTGGAATCTCTGGAAGTGCTGAATCCGGCAAACAGGTCCTTGGAATGGGAAGTGCGTTTGGCAGTGACAATCGTGGCATTCGTCATCTCGGCCTCTACGACATACCTTTTTCTGAGGTCACTGCTGAAACGGACACCCAGGTGCTGAGAGGTCTGAAAACGGGTATCCATCAGATGAAGCGCCTGCCAATCCAAATGAGCCACATCCATTTTCAAGTCGCCCGAAACATCATGAGGTTTCAAGATACCATCCAAATGCGCCTTAATATCCATGGTCCAGTTTTTCACTGCCAGTGAAGCATGCACCTTCGATTTCTCCAGTCCGGCAGCCAATGAAATTCCTGTCAAATGATAACTGCCATAATGGAAACGGTCTATGCCGCCCTCCGCTTTGAAATAAGTACGGGGAGAGAAAAAGTCAAAACCTTCCCCCTCCACTTTCAGACGGGTGGACAAGGTGTACAAAGAATCGGCAGGCATAAACTGGTGCAGGTCAAAATGATTGACAGCCAAGTCTGCCTCATACCTGTCACGCGACAAGTCGTATTTGGCAAACAGACGGGCTGCCCGTTCCATCTTGAAATCATCCGCTACGGAGATGCTGTCATTATAAACCGTTATAGGAATAGTATCGGCCGCAACCACCGCCTGGGCTTCGGGCTGCATCAGCAGCAGGTCCGTGCCCATTTTAGTGCCCGCCATCGTAAATTTGCCTTCCAAGCGCGTTCCGTATGGAATTTCTATTCCTTCAGCCAACGTGGAAACAAACTTCAAATCCTTGGTTTCAGCTTCCAAAGTGATATCCCCCCCGCGCAGCAGACTGTCTGTCAGATGGGTTAGCTCCCCCCGGGCGAACAATCCCAATGCACCGGGCAGCTCGGCAGTCAGCGTAGTCAGTTTCAGCTTGTTCAAATCACCGTCGATCCCTGTACGGATGCGCAAGGGTTCGGAAGGATACTGCCGGATAAACTTTTCATCCATACTTCCCATGAATCTCACCACATCCGGCTTTCCTATATCAGCCATCAGCCGTGCGGACACCAAGCCTTCATCCTTAAAATCCAAGGCATTCCAATCCATCGCAGCGTTCAGTTCCAGATAAGAATCCCGGGTTTCCAGTTTCAATGAAGGCACACGCAGCACCTTGTCATTGGAAACCATCCGCCCTGTGGCAGAAACGATTTCCACTCCCGAACGCTCTTTCAGCACAAACTGGCTGATTATGGCTTTCATATTTCTACCTCCGTAGTATAGGGAATCCAGTTTCACACCGATATCCGTCAGTGCAATATGGGAGGGGTCCAGTCCGGAGGACAGGCTGTCGGCAGCCAGCGGCTTCCCGTTATCGTAACGCACACGTCCGTTCTCTATCCGAAACGTTTGCAGCGAATAGGCCGATTTATGCAAGTCTATCAGCCCGTCGCGCAGTATGGCATTATCCAGCGAAGCCGCCAATGACAAGCTGTCCAAAGGCATATCCAGCGCAAAGGATACATTCTGTAAATCAATATCCTGCAATATTATTTTCCAATAGGTGGTGTCGCTTGCAGCCGTATCGGCCGCAGCGGTGTCATTCAGGCAAAGAGATAAATCCGTATCTTTCAACAAGACTTTGTTAACGATGGCAGTTTCGGGGTCCAGTGCCACTCCATGACTGGAAATGAACAATTCCCCCAAAGTACCGTTCAATTTCATGCCATGTATCAAGTCATTAGAATTCACTGTGGCTCCTTGCAGGGATATGCCATCCACTTCCACCTGCTTCTTCAGCAATGGCAGCAACTGCACATTCACTTGCAGACGGCGTACACTGAGCAACGTATCATTATGCGGAGAAGCGGCATCTACATCAGTCACCACCAGATTCAACGGAAAAGACAAAGAAATACGTCCCACGGAGATATTCATACCGGTAGCTTCCGAGGCATATACAGCAGCTTTGTCCACCAGAAAGTTCTGAATGGGTGGCAAATAAATCAATATACATAAAATGATGAACAGAATGAACGGAGATGCTATCGTCCACAATGTCCAACGAACATATTTTTTCTTCATCGAGTATCTGTACAAGTATTCCTGCAAATTTAAACAATTTTATCGGCATAATGGTTGAAAGAACGCAGCTTTTATCCTTTGTTTCCCATAATTTATTAAAAAAGAACTTACGGACTACCTGTTGCCACTAGGAAAGATCTATAATCTTACCCTCGCAAAATTTAAATCTTTCAGTTCTCCCGTCTGTTCCCATAAATGAACAATACGGACAAGCCGACAGATTTCCAAGAAGACGGAAGCTACTTCCAACGTAGACGCAGTTCCTTTTTCTCACACACGTGCGCGCATATTACAAATATGATATAAATCCGGCATCCTTCATCAAAGACTTCCCTCTGAAACGATGGATACCATACTACTATTCAATGCGAATTTCAAGACTTATGCAAACCATGTTATTCAGAAACTTTTTTAATTTTCTTTTTTCAAGTCTTATCATCTTCCGGTTTTGCGGCCGGTCTTTTTATCTATTTTCTTTCGTCTTTTCTCTTTCCGGTGCTTCTCTTCCCCTCACTCTGCCCCATTTATTTTTCTTCTCTACAAATTATAAGAATACGCACGTTTGTGAGAAAAAAAACCTGGATCTGCCGCGTCTGCGTCTGAAGTATTCCTCCGCTCTCTCCCTTTTTTTATCCTTCCTTCGCTTTTCCACTCTTACTCTCAATTTTATTTCCTATCTTTGTCCGATAAATAAAAAATAGCTCATGACTTCAAACAAAATTTTACTAATATGCCTGGCCTTCATTGCATTGACTGCATGCAACGCCGGCTCGAAAAGACAAACAAATCATCATATGGAAAATGAAAAGCGTACCTTGGTAAAACTGGAAACCACCATGGGAAATATCACAGTGGCCCTGTATAATGAAACGCCGAAACATCGTGATAACTTTATCAAACTGGTAAAAGAAGGAGTATATGACAGTACATTGTTCCACCGGGTTATCAAACAATTCATGATCCAAGCTGGCGATCCGGACAGCAAAAACGCATCGGATACTGCCATGCTGGGCAGCGGTGATGTAGGTTACACCATTCCCGCTGAGTTCAATCCGAAATTCTTCCACAAGAAAGGAGTATTGGCGGCAGCACGCCAGGGTGATGATGTGAACCCCGAAAAGGCTTCATCGGGTTGCCAGTTCTATATTGTTACCGGACGCAAGTTCACCGAACCGCAATTGCTGGGCATGGAGAACAAAATAAACGAACAGCGTGAAGAGGCGCTGTTCGACAGTCTGGCACGCCAGCACATGAAGGAAATATACAAGATGCGCAAGGCGGGAGACAATGCCGGATTACTGGAATTACAGGACACCTTGGAAGCCCAAGCCCGTGAGCTGGCGGACAAAGAAGAGAAATTCCGCTTCACCCCCGAACAGATCAAAGCATACAGCACCATAGGCGGCGCTCCCCACCTGGACGGTTCTTATACCGTATTCGGTGAAGTAACCGAAGGTATGGAAGTAGTGGACAATATTGAAATAGCAAAAACGAACCGCGCAGACCGCCCTATAGAGAATATCCGGATTCTCAAGGCAAGTATTCAGTAATTTGCGACTCAGATGATTAACATTAACCGATACACCTTGTCCAACGGGCTGCGTGTGATACACAATGAGGACAATACGACTCAGATGGTGGCATTGAACCTACTGTACGATGTGGGCGCACGCGATGAAGATCCTGATCATACCGGATTCGCCCATCTGTTTGAGCACCTGATGTTCGGAGGCTCCGTCCATGTGCCCGACTATGACACTCCGGTACAAAATGCCGGAGGCGAAAACAACGCATGGACAAATAATGACATAACCAATTATTACATCACCCTCCCTCGTCAGAATGTGGAAACCGGATTCTGGTTGGAGAGTGACCGTATGTTATCCCTCGACTTTAACCCGCGCAGTCTGGAAGTGCAACGGCAAGTGGTAATCGAAGAGTTCAAACAGCGGAACCTGAACCAGCCATACGGAGACGCCTCACATCTGCTACGCGCCCTAGCTTATAAGGTGCATCCGTACCAGTGGCCTACCATCGGTAAAGAAATCAGCCACATAGCCAATGCCACCCTTGAAGAGGTGAAAGCCTTTTTCTTTAAATATTATGCACCGGACAACGCCATTCTGGCTGTAACGGGACATATTACTTTTGAAGAGACAGTGACATTGGCTGAAAAGTGGTTCGGCCCTATCCCGCGCCGCAACGTAGCCCCCCGCTCACTGCCGGCAGAACCCCGGCAAACGGAGGAACGCCGACTGACAGTAGAGCGGAACGTGCCTGTAGACGCGCTCTTTATGGCATTCCATATCTGTGAACGACGCCATCCCGACTACTATGCTTTTGATATGCTAAGCGACTTGCTGAGCAGCGGACGTTCCTGCCGTCTGGTGCAGCATCTGGTACAAGAGAAACAGGTATTCAACAGTATCGACGCCTATATATCGGGCAGCATTGACGAGGGATTGTTCCATATCACCGGCAAACCCGCCCCAGGCGTCACGCTGGAAGCTGCCGAAGCTGCCGTATGGCAGGAACTGAAGGCATTGACAGAAGAAAGTGTGGATGAAGACGAGCTGGAAAAAGTAAAGAACCGCTATGAAAGCGAACAGATATTCAATAACCTGAATTACCTGAATGTGGCTACCAATCTGGCTTATTTTGAACTGACCGGCAAAGCGGAAGATATTAACAATGAAGTAAACAAATATCGCTCGGTCACTGCCGGCCAAATAAAAGAAGCTGCACAAAAAACATTTGTGCGAGAAAATTGTTCCACACTCTACTATAAAAGTAATTTGCCGACCTGATAATATGCTAATTTGCCAACTGGCTGCGCCATGCGGAACACAGCACAGCCAGTTGGCAAATTAGCATATTGGCACATTAGCAATTTATTAACCATGCAACATTACAAAGCACTTTTCACTTTAGGTATCCCTATCGTTATCGGCCAGATAGGTGTCATCATTTTGGGTTTTGCCGATACATTGATGATAGGCCATCACAGCACGAATGAATTAGCCGCCGCCAGTTTTGTCAACAATATGTTTACTTTGGCCATTATTTTCGCTACCGGATTCTCATACGGGCTGACTCCTATCGTAGGGAGTCTGTTCGGACGGGGAGAAACCCATGTAGTGGGACGAATGCTGAAGAACAGCCTATTTGCCAACACACTGCTGGCCGTATTGCTCACACTCATCATGTGGATACTTTATCTGAATATCCACCGACTGGGGCAACCCGAAGAACTGCTGCCTTTAATGCGTCCCTACTTCATCGTTTTGCTGATATCCTTGTTGTTTGTACTGCTTTTCAACGGTTTCAAGCAATTTGCCGACGGCATAACCGATACCCGCGTTTCCATGTGGATCTTATTGACAGGAAATGTAATGAACATTATCGGCAACTACATTCTGATTTACGGTAAACTGGGAATGCCCGAAATGGGATTGCTGGGAGCGGGAATTTCCACATTGGCCTCCCGTATCATGATGGTGGCCGTGTTCGCCGTCATTTTTTTCTGTACCCGACGTTATCATATTTATAAAGAAGGATTTCTGCACAATACGCTCAACCGGGCAGACTTCCTGCACCTGAACAAAATGGGATGGCCCATTGCCATGCAGATGGGAATGGAAACTGCTTCGTTCAGTCTCAGTGCCATTATGGTGGGATGGATCGGGACTACTGCTCTGGCGGCCCACCAAGTGATGCTCGCCATTTCCCAAATCTGCTTTATGATGTATTATGGCATGGGAGCAGCCGTTGCCGTGCGGGTTAGCAACTTCCGCGGACAGAATGACCGGATGAACGTCCGGCGCTCTGCATACGCCGGATTCCATATCATGCTGCTCATCGCACTGATAGGCGCCCTGCCCATCTTCCTGCTGCGTAACGAACTGGGAGGATGGTTCAGCGACAGTCCGGCGGTCAGCGTAATGGTAGCACAACTTATCATTCCGTTCATCATCTACCAGTTTGGTGATGGATTACAGATAAATTTCGCCAATGCCCTTCGTGGAATCGCAGATGTGAAACCCATGATGTATATCGCATTCATCGCCTATTTCCTTATCTCCCTGCCTGCCGGCTATTTTTTCGGTTTCATCATGGATTGGGGAATCATAGGAATATGGATGGCATTTCCTTTCGGACTGACTACAGCCGGAATACTCTATTACCTGCGCTTTAACCGTGATACGAAATAAAAATAAAACCACCATGAGCCTGCCCAACCGTTCTACCAAGCTGAAAGTTGCATTCGGCTATATTCTGCTGACTGCACTGCTCTTTATATCTATCGGATATATCTATCAAGAAATGAAGTCACTGTCCGGAACCGGTGATGATGAAGCCATCCTGAGCCAACGGCGCCATGTCACCAACCAAATTATCGGCCAGCTCTATCAGGCGGAAGTCATCGGACAATCGCTCAGTACGGGACAAATAGAACAATACTACCGATACCAACGAGCCATGAAACAAGCCACCACGGCACTTGACTCCCTACGCACGTTGCTGACAGACAGCATACAACTGGCGCGACTGGATACCGTAGGAATGCTTTTCATGGATAAAGAACGGAATATGCGCAACCTGCTGAAAGCAATTCAGGACGGTGGGACAGATATACTTTACAAACAGCATATAGACGAACTGATCGCCCAGCAAGATTCCTTGCTCAGCCTTCCCCATGTACGAAAAAAAGTAATCACACACACCAATTCTTATATTATTCGTAAAAAGCCCAAAAGCTTCTTCAAACGTTTGGGAGAAGTGTTCTCGCCCGGAAAAGCAGATTCCACACAGGTCAACAATGTGATTCAGGAAGAATATACCGATACGCTGACCGAGGCATACAGTCCGGCAGATACTGTGGTCACCATGTTGAAAAACATACAGAGCCGAGTAACCGATACCCAACAAGAACGTATGGAAATGGTCAATCGCCGCACCCAGTCCCTGCGCCTCAGCGGCTTGAAACTAAGTCAGAAAGTCAATCAGCTATTAAGTACTATAGAGGAAGAAGAGCAAGCTTTGGCCCAAAACAAACATATACAAGAGGAATATATTCGCCAAAGCTCTATCCGCACAGTGGCGGGAATCGCCATTGTCGCTGTGGTTCTGGCTATTTTCTTTCTGGTCCTGATATGGAGAGACATCACTCGCAGCAACCACTACCGCCGAGAACTGGAAAAAGCCAAACGCCGCGCCGAAGACTTACTGGCGGCGCGTGAAAAACTAATGCTGACCATCACCCACGATATCAAAGCTCCCGTAGGTTCCATCTTGGGCTATACCGACCTGCTGGAGCGGATCACTACCGAAGAACGCCAGCGTTTCTATCTGAACAATATGCAGAGTTCAGCCAATCACCTGCTCAGCCTGGTCAAATCCCTGCTGGATTACCACCGGCTGGATGCACATAAAATGGACGTCAACCAGGTATCGTTCAACCCCCACCAACTGTTCGACACCATTTATATTAGCTTCAAACCGATGGCAGACTCCAAACAGCTGGAACTGAACTATCATTGCAACGAATCATTGAACCGCGTATACATAGGAGACCCGTTCCGTATCCGCCAAATAGCGGAGAATCTGCTATCCAATGCACTGAAATTCACTAAAGAAGGAGGCATCACCCTGCGGGCAGCATTGGAAAACGGCCAATTGCATTTCAGTATCAGTGACACAGGATGCGGTATCAGCCAAGAAGAGCAACAACGTATCTTTCAGGAATTCACCCGGCTCCATAATGCACAAGGACAAGAAGGATTCGGCTTGGGACTGGCCATCACCCGTAAACTGGTGCTTCTGCTCGAAGGGGATATCAAGATAGAAAGCGAACAAGACAAAGGCAGCTGCTTCCATGTATATCTGCCTTTGCCTGAGGGTCCTTCCCATCCGGATGAAAATCTTTCCGGACCGGGAGCAGAACATACTCCTGCTTCCCCTGACGCAACCGGGATCCGGCAAACAGACACTCCACGCGAAGACAGTGAGCCGATTCACCTGATTTTAATTGACGACGACCGCATACAGTTACAGCTTACCACCGCCATGCTGGAACGCCCCGGAGTGATTGTGACCTGCTGCCATCATCCCGAAGAGCTCTTCAATCAATTGAAAGAAAAGCGCTTCGACGTCTTACTCACGGACATACAAATGCCTGCCATGAACGGATTCGACTTATTGAAAGCCATCCGCACGCTGGACACATCATGGGTGCAAACCCTGCCGGTGATCGCCCTGACCGCCCGTAGCGATATGGACGAAAATTATTTCTGTTCACATGGCTTTGCCGGTTGCCTGCACAAACCTTTCACCATAAACGAATTGTTTACAACCATCTTCCAGGTCACAGGAAAGGATGTACCCGCCACAGGAAATCCGACTCCCCATATAGCACCGGCCAAAGAAAACCATCCCCAACAAGAAACGTTGGATTTCTCCGCCCTGACCGCCTTCTCGGAAGATGATCCGGAAGCAGCCTCAGAAATACTCCGTACCTTCATCAGCGAAACAAAAAAGAACCGAGAGTGTATGGAAGAAGCATTGGCGAAAAAGAATATGGAAGACATCACGGCAATAGCTCATAAACTGTTGCCACTGTTCACCATGCTGGGAGCTACCCGTTGCATTCCTGCACTGACATGGATGGAACAAAGACGAGGGACAACCGAAATCGGTGAAGAAGCGATAGAGAAAACAAACTTTATAATAGAAGAAATAGAAAAAGTAATTGACGAAGCAAAAAAGCAGATCGAAATACCGAATGAAGCATGAAGAATTAAGCCCTGTTAAGTTAAAAGGTATTAGAAATAGAGTCCGTGTTTCGGTACACCGTGAAAAAAGCTTATTTTTGCACGAATAAAAACCACATAAAGATGCCACATTCCATTCTGATAGTAGAAGATGACTTGACTTTTGCCACCATGTTGAAAACTTGGCTGGGTAAAAAAGGATTTTCGGTTGATACAGCAAGCAGTAATGCGCGCGCACGCAAACAACTGGATGCACAACCATACGATCTTGTTTTGTCTGATCTGCGCCTGCCTGATCAAGATGGTATCTTCTTGCTTTCATGGATGAAAGAACAGAAATATAACATCCCACTCATCATCATGACAGGCTATGCTGACATCCAAAGCGCTGTACAGGCTATAAAACATGGAGCCAGTGATTACATTTCAAAGCCGATACAACCGGATGAGTTGCTGAAGAAAATTAATGAGGCATTGCAAAACAAAGCTTTACCCACACCGGTAGGAATAGAAAAGAACACAGTCGCGCCCAAAGCATCTAAGAACAAAGCCGTTCCCCAAAGTGCAACCGTTCCTCCCTCTAATTTTCTGGAGGGGGAAAGCGAGGCAGCGCGCCAACTCTACAATTATGTAGGTCTGGTAGCCCCCACCCCCATGTCCGTGCTGATAAACGGTGCTAGCGGAACAGGTAAAGAGTATGTGGCGCACCGTATTCATCAGCTAAGCAAACGGGCCGACAAGCCATTCATTGCCATAGACTGCGGTTCTATCCCCAAAGAGCTGGCAGCTTCCGAATTTTTCGGTCATGTCAAAGGCTCCTTCACAGGGGCGTTAAACGACAAAACAGGAGCATTCGTAGAAGCCAACGGAGGTACTTTGTTTCTGGATGAAATAGGCAACTTAAGTTATGAAGTACAGATACAGTTGCTCCGTGCCTTGCAGGAAAGACGTATCCGTCCGGTCGGCTCCAATAAAGAAATAGAGGTAGACGTGCGACTGGTCAGCGCTACCAATGAGAACCTGCAACAGGCCATTGAAAAAGGAAACTTCCGCGAAGATCTTTACCACCGCATCAATGAATTCACCCTTCGTATGCCGGCATTAAAAGAGCGGCAAGAAGATATCCTGCTATTCGCCAATTTCTTTTTGGATCAGGCAAACAGGGAACTGGACCGCCAGCTGATAGGGTTTGATACCGCTGCCAGCCAAGCTTTACAAACGTATTCATGGCCCGGAAACCTCCGGCAATTGAAAAATATAGTAAAACGTGCCACCCTATTGGCACAGAGCAACTTCATCACCCTTGCCGAATTAGGTTATGAGCTGCAGGAACCTATAAGGTCCGCCGGTCCGCAGACATTCAGCCTGCATGATGAAGCGGCAGAAAAGAAACGTATCCTTGAGGCATTGAAGCAAACAGGAAATAATAAAAGTAAAGCCGCCATCTTATTAGGCATAGACCGGAAGACTTTATATAACAAATTGAAGCTGTACGATATTCAATAACTTTACCAACAAGAATCTACTGTACCGTAAGGCTGTTACCCCTGCTGTTCCAGTAGGGCACAACCTTACAGTATATACCCCATTCCCCCATCGGCCATGTGGAATAATTCCACAAGATATTCCCCATATTCCACACTTTTTCCCATCTTCCTTTCATCCCAATCGAAGGCAATTTACTAAATATCAACACTTTAAAGAATAATCCCGTTTTCTGGCACAGATATTGTTTTTCTGTTATCAGAGAAAACTAAACAACATAGTATTAACAGTAAAAACCTACAATTATGAAAAAGTTATTTGTTGCAGCAGCATTGGTAATGGGATTAGGAACATCAGCAACATTCGCCGACAACTTTATGGTGGACTCTGTGACCGTAACTATGATAAATGATTTTACCCCTATTGAAGTGAAAGACCTTCCGGCTGCCGTGCAGGAAGCTATCACAAAGAACTATGCAGAATCTACTATCAAAGAAGCTGCCGTAGAAGCGAACGAAGATGGAACTAAAACTTACAAGGTTGTTTTAACTGATGAAGAGGGAACTGAAAGCACTGTACTTTTCAGCGAAAGCGGAGAAGTTTTGAAGTAAATGAAAGATGCCTAAAAGTAAGAAAAGGGAATGCTGGAAGCATTCCCTTTTTGTTTTCTATCTTTAGTCCATCTCAAAGCCGTTCCACAAGTTACCTTCGGGTACCGGCGCAGTCAACCGGATCATTTCCTTCGACACAGGGTGAACGAACTGTACCGTCCGGCATGCAGGCAGATACTGCCATCCGGTTGGAACGTGGAGAGCCATATTTCAAATCACCTTTAATGGGACATCCCATCTTGGCCAACTGGCAACGAATCTGATGATGCCTTCCGGTTTTCAGATCCACCTCCAATAAATAGTAATTCTGAGAATGGCCGATAAGCTTATAATGCAGTACAGCTTTCTTGGAGTTTCTTTACTTCCTTATCGTATGCATAAGACTTATTCTGTTTCTCGTTACGCACCAGATAGTGAACCAGCTCGCCCTCCGTTTCCTTGGGGCACTCTTTCACTATGGCCCAATAGGTCTTTTTCACCTCACCATTACGGAACATCTCATTCAGTCTGGGCAATGCCTTGCTCGTTTTGGCGAACACCACCAACCCGCTGACGGGACGGTCCAAGCGGTGGGTCACCCCAATGAAAACATTGCCCGGCTTATTATATTTCTCTTTCAGGTATTGTTTCACCATCTCCGACAAGGAGTATCACCGGTCTTGTCTCCCTGAACGATCTCGGAAGAAGTCTTATTGACTACAACAATATGATTATCCTCGTAAACAACTGTCATATTACATGTTCATACCGCCGTCAACCTGGATAACCTGTCCTGATACATACGAAGACATATCAGAAGCCAGGAAAGTAGCCACATCCGCCACATCTTCAGGAGTACCTCCACGACGCAAAGGAATCTTCTTGGCCCACTCAGCTTTTACTTCGTCAGACAATTTGGCTGTCATATCCGTGATGATGAATCCCGGAGCGATGGCATTGGCACGGATACCGCGAGAGCCCAATTCCTGAGCGATGGATTTAGCCAAACCGATCATACCGGCTTTTGAAGCAGAATAGTTACATTGACCGGCATTTCCGTGAACACCCACTACAGAAGCCATGTTAATAATGCTCCCACTCTTCTGACGCATCATGATCGGAGTACATGCGTGGATAAAGTTAAAGGCAGACTTCAAGTTCACAGCGATTACCGCATCCCACTGTGCCTCACTCATACGCATCATCAAGCCATCTTTCGTGATCCCTGCATTGTTTACCAGAATATCAACAGAACCAAAATCATCCTTAATCTGATTAACCACTTTCTCAGTATCCTCAAAATTCGCAGCATTAGAAGCATAACCTTTCACCTTTACACCCAACGCAGCAATTTCTTTTTCTGTATTCTGACCGTTTTCATCAATTACCAAGTCTGTAAAAGCGATATTTGCTCCTTCGGCAGCAAACTTCAATGCAATCGCCTTACCAATACCACGAGCGGCACCTGTCACAATCGCAGTCTTTCCTGTTAATAATCCCATAATTTTTGATTTTATAATTATAAAGTTAATTTTATTCCTTATTCTGTTCTTTGCGTCCCAATGCGCCATACACAATTTTTGCCACGTATGCCCATCCTGTTTCATCGTCCAGCTCCTCACCTATCTGACCACGTATATAAGGCGCTTCAATTCCCTTCACGCAATAGTGCACAATATCCGCCACGATATTCACATTGTCTATATCAAAGATTCCCTTTTCCTTTCCTTCCGTCAACACCTGCCTGAACAGCTTTGTTTCCGTTCGGTCAAAATTCTTCCGCACTGCCTCCACTCTCCATATATCACGGAAAAAGCCGGCACGCAAAGTTCCGTTCCTGAACACCACCATCTTGATAGAGTCCAGATGTGTTTCTATCAGCCGCAGTATTTTCGTATCAGGAGCGATATCCTGTTCAGCCACTTTCTCCATAGCGCCCGACAGCATCTCTAACTCCGACTCCACCACTGCCATATAAATGTCTTCTTTGCTCTTGAAATACGTATAGAGCGTGCGTCTTCCTTTCTTGGAAGCCACCGCTATATCATTCATTGTCGTATCATCCACCCCATTCTTCGCAAAAAGCTGACGGGCGACGTCTACCAATTTAGCCCTAGTCTTTGATACTGCCATATAAGTTCAATTGCACATTACATATATATGTGAGCAAAATTACATTTTTTCTTTGTACCACACAAACAAATAAAGTATAATCTTAAAGTAAATGTTAATTAACATATTACATACACTCTATATATCAACACATTAGATAAAAAGATTATTTTATTTGAGAAAAAGATGCAGAAATAATTTGGAGATTAGAAAAAAAGCCGTACCTTTGCACCCGTAATTAAAACACAACATCGCGGAGTGGAGCAGTTGGTAGCTCGTTGGGCTCATAACCCAAA
>QFCD01000882.1_pt1 | contig 82062 bp, 77 predicted proteins | sample 5346081 | NCBI WGS metagenome assembly QFCD01 (sample SAMN09062251, study PRJNA434731) | Human gut metagenome, whole genome shotgun sequencing project. | isolation source: stool timepoint A gemcode assembly | host: Homo sapiens | collected 2015 | reverse complement strand
CGCCGCGTGCTGGATGCACTGGCGACCGAGCTGGAAGCACTGGGCGTGCAGTTGCGCTGGAACACGGAGGTGGTCGATCCGAGCCCCGACGCGCTCGCCGCTGCGGGGCTGGGCGCGCGCCTCGTGCTCGATTGCCGTGGCCTCGGTGCCAAGCCGCAGTGGCCGCGTTTGCGCGGCCTGCGCGGCGAGGTGGCGCGCATCCATGCGCCCGATGTGTCGCTCACGCGGCCGGTGCGCATGCTGCATCCGCGCTACCCGCTGTACATCGCGCCCAAGCCGGGCAATGTCTACGTGATTGGCGCGACTGAGCTGGAATCCGACGACATGTCGCCGGCAAGCGTGCGCTCTACGTTGGAATTGCTTTCTGCGGCCTACGCCGTGCACCCCGCGTTTGGCGAGGCCCGCGTGCTCGAGCTGAACACGCAGTGCCGGCCGACGCTGCCGGACCACCGCCCCGCGCTGCGCTGGGATGGCGCGGGCACGCTCTCGGTCAACGGCCTGTACCGGCACGGCTACATGATTGCCCCTGCCGTGACGCAAGCTGCCGTGGCCGCTGCACGCGCGCTGCTGGACGGCCGCACCATCGATGCGGATCACAGCGAATGGCCCGGGCTGTTCGCTGATGCCGCATCCCCCGAACCTGTTTTGCCATGACGCTGAACGTCACCCTCAACGACCTGTCGCTCGCGCTGCCTGCGGGCAGCACGCTGGCCGACGCCATTGGTGCTGCCACGCCGCAGCTGCAGATCGCGCCGCCATTTGCCGCATCCGTGAATGGCGATTTCGTGCCCAAGGCGCGCCATGCGCAGCACGCGCTCAAGACAGGCGACCGCATTGCACTCGTGCAGCCCGTCGTGGGCGGCTAGGAGTCTTCGATGACCACTACGAACCTGTCCGCCGTGACTGACCCGCTGCGCCTCTACGACGAAACCTTCTCCTCGCGCCTGCTGCTCGGCACGGCACGTTACCCGTCGCCGCAATCGCTGGAAGACGCCGTGCGTGTTTCCAACCCGGCCATGCTGACGGTGGCGCTGCGTCGCCAGAGCGCGGGCTCGCCCGAGGGCGGCGCCGGCTTCTGGAAGATGCTGCGCGAACTCGGCGTGCCGGTGCTGCCGAACACCGCTGGCTGCTATTCCGCCGACGAGGCTTATACCCTCGCGCAAATGTCGCGCGAAGTGTTCGAGACCGACTGGATCAAGCTCGAAGTCATCGGCGACGACTACACGCTGCAGCCCGACACGCTCGCGCTGCCGGCTGCGGCCGAACGCCTCATCCGCGACGGCTTCAAGGTCCTGCCGTACTGCACCGAAGACCTCGTGCTGTGCCGCCGCCTGCTCGACGTCGGCTGCCAGGCGCTGATGCCGTGGGCCGCACCCATCGGCACCGGCCGCGGGCCCACCAACCCGTACGGCCTGCGCCTGCTGCGCGAGCGCCTGCCCAACGTACCGCTCATCGTCGATGCGGGCCTGGGTGTGCCGTCGCACGCGACGCAGGTGATGGAATGGGGCTACGACGCCGTGCTGCTCAACACCGCTGTCGCCCAAGCCGGCGACCCGGTGGCGATGGCGCAGGCGTTTGCGATGGCCACGCAGGCCGGTCGCCTTGCACGGCTGTCCGGCCCGATGCCTGAGCGTGATGTCGCGCAGGCCAGCACGCCGGTTGTTGGGTTGCCGTTCTGGCATGCCGAAGAGAGAAGCACATGAGCCTGTCTGCCTTGCGTTTTTCCGCTGCGTGGCCGGAAGCGGCCGCGCTTGCCGCACAGATCGTCGATCGCCATGTGGAAGCCTTCGGCCGCGCACCGCATGCCTGGAGCGTGACCGACCGCGCCGATGAAGCCACCGGCCCCACCATCGTTCTGCTGACGACGGATGCGGCGCAAGCCGAACGCGCTCGTTCTGCTGGTGCTGCGGTTGTGTGGACGGCAGTGGACGGCGATCAGCGCGTCGACACCGTGTACGACCGCCTTGGCACCTACCGCTTCGTGTCTGCCGCACAAGGCGATGCATTCGATGCGCGCTTTGCCGGCGTTTTCGGTGCGGCACTCGCGCTGGCGTTCGAACCGCGCGATGCGCTGTGCGTGGCGCGCGCGTGGATCGCCGAAGGCAATGCCGACGCGCTTGCCTGGCCGACGCGTTTCAACGCTCTGCCACGCGTGCTGGAACCGGCGCTGCCTTGCCCGACCGCGGCGGACGTCGCATTTGCGCCGTGTCCGACGCAACTTGGCGTGTACGGCGTGGTGCCGGACGCTGAATGGGTCGAGCGCCTCGTCGCGTTGAAGGTGCCGACAGTGCAACTGCGCTTCAAGTCGGACGATACGCGCGCCGTGATTGATCAAGTGCGCTGCGCAGAAGCGGCGGCGCGCGGCAGCGAAACGCGCCTGTTCATCAACGACCATTGGCGCGTGGCGCTGGATGTGCACGCTGAGATGCCGAACAGCGGCATCTACGGCATCCACCTCGGCCAGGAAGACATTGACGATGCCGATCTGGTGGCGATCCGTTCGGCCGGTTTGCGCCTTGGCATCAGCACGCACGGCTTTGCCGAAATGCTGCGCGTCGCCCCGCTGAACCCGAGCTACCTTGCGCTCGGTGCCGTGTTCGCCACGCCCACCAAGACCATGCCGACCGTGCCGCAGGGCCTCGGCCGACTGTTCGCCTACGCGGCGGCCATGCGCACGCGCGAGCCCGCACCGCCGCTGGTGGCCATCGGCGGCATCGATCTGGCAGCGATGCCGCGCGTGCTGGAATCGGGCGTGGGCTGCGTGGCCGTGGTGCGAGCCATCACCCAGGCGCCTGATGTGCCGGCTGCGGTCGATGCCCTGCAAGCGACGTTCGCGGCGCACGTGCGCGCATAAGCATCGTCCGCTGCACGTCGGTGCGCCTGCGCCGCGCACCCGCGCTTTTGCTGACCTATCCTGTTCGTGCGCCGCTGCGGTCGCCGCAGCGGCTTTCCAACACACGCTGCAGGAGACAAGACATGGCGGTCCAGCCCATCCCTGAGGGTTACCACAGCGTCACCCCGTACCTGAGCCTCAAAGGCGCCGCGCGCGCCCTCGATTTCTACAAGCAGGCCTTCGGCGCCACCGAGCTCGTTCGCATGGATGGGCCCAACGGCACCATCGCGCACGCTGAAATCCGCATCGGCGATTCCCCCATCATGATGTCGGACGAAGCGCCGGACACGGCCTGCGCCAGCCCCGACACCCTGCAGAGCACGTCGGTGGGGCTGATGATCTACGTGCCCAACGTCGACACCGTGTTTGCCAATGCCCTGAAGGCGGGCGGCACGGAAGTCCGTCCTGTGGTGGACCAGTTCTACGGCGACCGCTCCGGCACGCTTAAAGACCCGTTCGGCCACGTGTGGACGGTGTCCACGCATGTGGAAGACGTGGCGCCCGACGAGATGGCCAGGCGAATGGAGAAGTGGACGAAGGGGCAGGCAGCAGCGTCGGCCTGATATCGACAGCCTTCAAGAAAAAAGCGCGGATGAGAGCCGCGCTTTTTTTTTGCCAGCGTTGATCGCTCAACGCGCCTGGCACGTCACCTGCACATTGTTCACGTCACCATTGACCCTGCCGCTGCCATTGGTTACCACGCAGTTGGCCGACGCGGGCTGCGTGCTGATCGTCACCACATAGCTGCCGTCGAATGGCACCAGCCCGCCAAACACGAACGGGCCGTTGGCGGCCAGCGTGAGCGAATCGCGGCCGTTGTTGAGCAATACGATCGACTGACCGCCGGGCAGCCCGGACAACGTGCCGCCAATCGAGAAGGCGCTGCCGATGGGCGAGCCCAGGCTGATGTAGCCATTGCAGGCACCGAGCAGGGCGCACAGCGCTGCCACTGGCAGGCAGCGCACCCGCGGGATCGGCAGGCGTTTCATGGCGGCTCCCCTGATCAGTCTTCCTCGACATCCACGTCGAGCGAACGCGGCGCTGCGAGCGGCCGCGGCGCGAACCCGTGGTTCAACGGACCCGCCCCCCGCCCGAGGGCTAGGTGCCGGCCCGCGCCGATTGCGTGCAGCAGGTAATCGAGCGAGGCTTCGATGGCGACTTGCAGCGCATCGCCGCGTGCCAGATGTGCGGCAATGGCGGCGGACAGCGTGCAGCCCGTGCCGTGCGTGTGCGGCGTGTCGATGTAGGTATGGGCGTAGACGCGTTCGGTGCCATCGGCGGTGACAAGCACGTCTTGCAGCACGCCGTCTTCGCCCGCGTTGGAAGCGGCGCTCAGATGCCCACCCTTGAGCAGCACGGCGCGGGGACCGAGCGCCAGCAGGTCGCGCGCGGCGGGCAGCATGTCGTCGGCCGTGCGCACTTGTCGGCCAAGTAGCGCGCTGGCTTCCGGCAGGTTGGGCGTGACGAGCAGCGCGCGCGGGAACAACCATTTCGCCATCGCCTGTGCCGTGGCATCGCTGCCGAGTTGCGCGCCGCTGGTGCTGACCATGACCGGATCGACGACGAGGTTGGCGATCGGGTGGCGGTCCAGCGCCGAGAGAATGGCTTCCACCACCTGCGGCGTGCCCAGCATGCCGGTCTTGGCGGCGTCCACGCCAATGTCGCTTGCCACGGCGTCGATCTGCGCGGCCACGATGTCGGGGGTGAGCGATTCCACTGCCGTCACGCCCAGCGTGTTCTGCGCGGTGATGGCCGTGATGGCTGACATGCCGTAGCAGCCGAGCGCGGCAAACGTCTTCAGGTCAGCCTGGATGCCCGCACCGCCACCGCTGTCCGAACCGGCGATGGTGAGCACGCGCGGCACGTGCGAGGCGGGAGCGGCAAACGCAGCGAGGGTCGGGTCGGTGATCGTCATGTCGTGCGAATGTTGGGGGGTGTTTCGCACTATAGCGCTATCGCGGCCGGATCGATGTGCGGGGTCTTGAACCTGATTGGCGAGGGTTTCCGCCTCAAGCGCGAGGCTCAGACCGTGGAACGCGACAGTTTTTGGCTCGAACGCGAGGCTCAGACCGTCGAACGCGACAGTTTCAGCCTGACACGCCATGGTCGCAGGATGGGACGCCGTGCCTTCAGGCTCGAACGCAACGTCCGGCCGCTCGAGCTGCAGACGGCGGCACTTCAGTCCATCAGGTCGGTGTAATCGGCGGCGGCGTAGCGTTGGGCGCGTTCCCACGGGGCTGCGGCGGGCGCAGGTAACGCCGTCACGCGGGTGAGCTTGCGTTGCGTGCCGGTGGCGTTGCGCGATTCCACGCGACGCGGGTATTGGCCGGCCACGTCCCAATCGACGGTGACAGTGCGCTCGCCCTGCGTCGAGCGGTAGGTCTGCACGCCATTGCGTACCGGGCCTTCGGCGCGCATGCCTTTGAGCGCGGCCGGGTCGAGCAGGTGATACGCCGTCGCCCACGAGCCGTCGAAGCCGATGTTGGAGTATTCGGCTGGTTCCACGGCGTAGTTCTTTTGTTGCGATTCGCTCACCACGCGCACGGTCAGCGTGCCCTGGGCGTCGCGTTCGATCCAACGCGGAGCGGTGTCGGTATCCGCGTGCTTGTGGCCGGCGTGGGCGTTGGCGTGGTCATGCTCGGCGTGCGCCGACGCGGGCGGCAGTTCGCGCGCGATCCAGACGCGGTCGCCCTGGCGGTAGACGCGCTCTGCAAAGCGGACGTCGCGCTGGATGCCGTCGGTGCCTAGCGACGACAGTTGGTGTTCGACGCGCAGGGCGGTCAGCGAGTGGGACGAAGCCGGCCCGGCGGCCTGTGCCGTGGCAGCGAGCGCAGCGAGGGCAAACGAAAACAGAATGCGGACAGATCGGGTCATACGAATGCGGTCAGGCTGAAACGAAAAAAGCGCATGCCGATTGCCTCGGCATGCGCATCAATGGAAACGCAGGAATCAGAGGCCCATGGCCGTCTTGACCACGCCGAACACTTTCGTGTTGTCCAGCGTGCCCTTCAGCGGTGCGCTGCCCGGACCAGAGGAGAACAGCATCACATCCCCGCCGCCGTGCGTTTCCGAACCGGGCGTGCCGAGCTGCACACCCACTTCCTGCAGGTAATCGTCTGCAGCCGTATCGACCGCGGCCACGTTGTCGCGGGTGGCCTTGCGCGTTGTGCCGCCGTTGCCGAACACCAGCGTGGTGTACGGCAGGCCGTCGGCGGCCAATTGCGGCTGGCCGGTCTTGATGTCGTTCGACACGCCCAGGATCGGGTTGCCCTTGCGGGGGTAGCCATTGATCGTCATCGTGTGGTCGTGATCGGCTGTGACGACGATGAGCGTGTTCGACAGATCCGCCGTGCCGAGCGCGCGCTTGATGGCTTCGTCAAACGCGCCCGCGTCTTCCAGTGCGCGCTTGGCATTGGTGCCGTGCAGCGCATGGTCGATACGGCCACCTTCCACCATCAGGAAGTAGCCCTTGCCGTTTTTCTGCAGCACGCGGATGGCCTTCTCGGTCATGTCGGCCAGGCTGGGCTCATCCACATTGTTCTTTTTGCGGTCCAGCTCGTAGTTCATGTGGTCCAGGTTGAACAGGCCGAGCAGCTTGTTCGTCGTGGCCGGGTTGACGGCCGTCAGTGCCGTGCCAGTGGTCACGTAGGTGTAGCCGGCGGTCTGGAACTGCGCGGTCAGGTCGGTCGCGTCGGTGCGCTTGCTGCCCGTCGTGCCTTGCGGCAGGTAGTGACGGCGGCCGCCGCCGAGCAGCACGTCCAGGCCATCCTTGAGCGCGGCGTTGTACAGCGCGTTGCCCGGCGTGCCTTGCGCGGCGATCTGGTTCTCGCCGTCACGATGGCAGATGTGTGAATACGTGGCGGCCGGCGTGGCGTGCGTCACCCGCGTGGTCGTCACCGCACCCACCGACTTGCCGGCAGCCTTGGCGAGTTCGAGCAGCGTCACGGCCGGCGTGCCGTTGTTGGCGGGGCACGTGCTGTCTGCACCGCTCACGTAGCCCTTGCCCGTGGCATCGCTGGCCTTGGTGTCGGCCGACATGGAGATGACTTCGTTGTTCATCTTCACGCCGGTCATGTACGCCGACATCGACGGCGCGCTGTCGGTGGTCTGCGCATCGTTGGAGTACGTCTTGATGCGCGCCGTGCGCTTGAGCGATTCCATGGTCAGCTTGCCGGCCTCGCCCACCTTGTAGATGCGCGTGGCGGTGACGGTGGTTGGACCCATGCCATCGCCCAGGAAGAAGATCACGTTCTTGGCTTCACCGGCGGCGTGCGCCTGGGCGCAGGCCGCGGCTGCCAGTGCCACCAGGCCGGCGCGGAAGATGCGGTTCGATTGCTTGTTCATGATTGCCCTCTCCCTCTTACAGACCCACGGCCTGCTTGATGAGGCCGAAGACCTCGGTGTTGTCCAACGTGCCGGTAAAGCGCTCGGCACCCAGGCCGCGTGCGCCGATGAAGACATCGGTGCCGCCGTGCGTTTCGCCGCCCGGTGCAACCGGGATCACGGCTTCCTGGTGGTAGTTCTTGTCGTACACGGCAGCATCGGTCAGGGCGCCGCGCGTGGCCGGGCGGTTCTCACCCGTGCCGAAGCCGATGATGGTGAACGGGTTGCCGCCCGTGTCGGTGGCGTTGGCGCCCGTCACGTAGTTCTTCAGCAGGCCCAGCACGCCGGGGTTGCTGTCGCTGGTCGGGCCCGTGCGCTTGGCGTAGCCGTTGAGCACCAGCGTGTGGTCGTGGTCAGCCGTCACGACAATCAGCGTGTTCTTCAGGCCCGGGTCGATCGTGTTGAGCTTGTCGATCGCGCCGCGGATGGCGGAGTCGAACGCCACCGTGTCCTGCAGTGCCTTGCGGGCGGTGGTCTCGTGCAGCGCGTGGTCGATGCGGCCGCCTTCCACCATCAGGAAGAAGCCCTTCTTCTTGGCGGCCAGCACGTCGATGGCCTTGTTGGTCATCTCGCCCAGGCTCGGCTCCTTGCTCGGGTCGCGATCCAGGTCGTACGACATGTGGCTGCTGGTGAACAGCCCGACAACCTTGCCGTCGGTGGCTTGCAGCGTGTCGAATTCGGCCTTGTTGCTGGCATAGCGGTAGCCGCCCGCCTTGAGTTCGGCGATCAGGTCGCGGCCATCGGTGCGTGCGCCGCCTGCCGTGGTCGGCTGGAAGTGCTTGCGGCCGCCGCCGAAGACGACGTCCACGCCATCGCCCAGCGCAGCGTTGAAGCCCTTGCCGGCCGGCGTGAGCTGCGCGGCGATGGTGTTCTCGCCGTCGCGATGGCAAATGTGCGAATACGTGGCGGCCGGCGTGGCGTGCGTGATGCGCGTGGTGGTGACCACGCCCGTCCCGTAGCCCGCTGCCTTCATCAGTTCGAGGAGCGTCGTGACGGGCTTGCCGTTGCCGCTGGGGCAAGTGCTGTCGGCGCCCGAGAGGTAATCCTTGCCGCCCGCGTCATAGGCCATCGTGTCAGGCGACATCGAGATGACCTCGTTGTTCATCTTCACGCCGGTCATGTAGGCCGACATCGACGGCGCCGAGTCGGTCACCTGCGCGTTGTTCGAGAACGTGCGCACGAAGCCGGTTTCCGGCAGCGTGTCCATGGTCAGTTCGCCGTCTTCGCCCACCTTGTAGATGCGCGCGGCGGTCATGGTGGTCAGGCCCATGCCGTCGCCCAGGAAGAACACGACGTTCTTTGCGGGCGTGGCGCTCGGCGGGGTGGTATCCGGCGTGGCGCCGCCGGCGGTGGACGTACCGTCGCTGCCGCACGCGGCCATGGCCAGTGCAGCGGCCGCGGCGGCGGCGTACTTCGTGAATGTATGGTTGTGCATCGTTGGCTCCCTGAACGATGCCCGGCACTTTGGTGGCCGCGTGTTGCACATCCGTGATGCGGGTGCGCCACTTCCTAACCGGATCGCAAGGTTCGCCTGTGACGGCGCATTGACACTGCGGCGCGATACGCGCTACCGAGGCTCGGTTGCCTCAGCAGGCAAACGGTCCCGGGCCGGCATGCGGCGCGATACGATGCGGCATCTGCGATTTGCCCCGGGCTTCCCATGCTCACCCGCCAGTTCGTCAGCCATGTCACGCTGCGGCGCGACACCGTTACCGCCTTCGATGCCTATCCGTTCAGCCTGCCCGCCGTGCGCGCGCTCGACACGCTGGAGCTGCATCCCAAGGTCACGTTCCTCGTCGGGGAAAACGGCTCAGGCAAATCCACGCTCATGGAGGCGATTGCCGTTGCGCTTGGCTTCAACGCAGAGGGCGGCTCGCGCAACTTCAACTTCAGCACCCACGCCTCGCACTCCGAGCTGCACGCGCACCTGCGCATTGCCAGGGGCTTTCGCAAGCCGCGCACCGAGTTCTTCCTGCGCGCCGAGAGCTTCTTCAACGTGGCCACGAATATCCAACAGATGGATGACGAGCCCGGCCTGGGCGGGCGCGTGATCGATGCCTATGGCGGCCGGTCGCTGCATGCGCAATCGCACGGCGAATCGTTTCTGGCGCTGCTGATGAACCGTTTTGGCCCGAATGGCCTGTACCTGCTCGACGAACCCGAGGCGGCGCTGTCACCACAGCGGCAGTTGGCGGTGCTCACCCGCCTGCATGACCTGGTGCAGGCGGAAAGCCAATTCGTGATCGCCACCCACTCGCCGATCCTGATGGCCTATCCCGACGCGTGGATCTATCAATGTGACGGCGACGGCATCCGACGCATCGCCTATGAGGAGACCGAGCACTTTCAGGTCACGCGGGACTTTCTGGCGAATCCGCAGCGCATGCTGAACATGCTGCTGGAGCAATGAACTGCCGTGGTGGCGGTCGGCCGAATCCGCTACAATCCAGCCCATTCCGAGGAGCGTTGCAACGGACCGGCCCAAGTTCAGACGGGGCGGCCGCCAGGCTCGGAAGTTCAAACGGCGCTCGCAGTATCGTGGCTGACACGATGGCGAGAACGCATCTATCCGGGGCCCCAGCACGGGCCCCGTCTCAGTGGTCATCTCCCCGCGTGCGGTCACCCTTCTTTTCCGGAGTGATCCAATGAACGCTGTCACCGAACTGAAACACGATTACCTCGTCGCCGACATCAAGCTGGCCGACTGGGGCCGTAAGGAAATCGCCATTGCCGAGACCGAAATGCCCGGTCTGATGGCGATTCGCGAGGAATTTGCCGCGAGCCAGCCGCTCAAGGGCGCCCGCATTGCCGGCTCGCTGCACATGACGATCCAGACCGCCGTGCTGATCGAGACGCTCAAGGCACTCGGCGCCGACGTGCGCTGGGCCTCGTGCAACATCTTCTCGACGCAGGACCACGCTGCCGCCGCGATTGCCGCAACGGGCACGCCGGTGTTTGCGTTCAAGGGCGAATCGCTCCAGGAATACTGGGACTTCACCCACCGCATCTTCGAATGGGCTGACGGCGGCACCCCCAATATGATCCTGGACGACGGCGGCGACGCAACGCTGCTGCTGCATCTGGGCGCCAAGGCCGAGAAGGACGCCTCCGTCCTTGCCAATCCGGGCAGCGAAGAAGAAACCTTCCTGTTTGCCGCCATCAAGGAAAAGCTGTCCAAGGACGCAACGTTTTACAGCCGCAACCTCGACGCCATCAAGGGCGTGACCGAAGAAACCACCACGGGCGTGCACCGCCTCTACCAGATGGCCCAGCGCGGCGAACTGCGCTTCCCGGCCATCAACGTCAACGACTCGGTTACGAAGAGCAAGTTCGACAACCTGTATGGCTGCCGTGAATCGCTGGTCGACGGCATCAAGCGCGCCACCGACGTGATGATCGCTGGCAAGGTTGCGGTCGTGGCCGGCTACGGCGACGTGGGCAAGGGCTCGGCACAGGCACTGCGCGCGCTGTCGGCCCAGGTGTGGGTGACCGAGATCGACCCGATCTGCGCGCTGCAGGCCGCCATGGAAGGCTACCGCGTGGTCACGATGGATTACGCCGCCGAGCACGGCGACATCTTCGTGACCTGCACGGGCAACTACCACGTCATCACGCACGACCACATGGCCAAGATGAAGGACCAGGCCATCGTCTGCAACATCGGCCACTTCGACAACGAGATCGACATCGCGTCCGTCGAGAAGTACCAGTGGGAAGAGATCAAGCCGCAGGTCGATCACGTGATCTTCCCTGACGGCAAGAAGATCATCATCCTGGCCAAGGGCCGCCTGGTGAACCTGGGCTGCGCTACGGGCCACCCGTCGTACGTGATGAGCAGCTCGTTCGCGAACCAGACCATCGCGCAGATCGAACTGTGGACCGAAGCGGTGAAGGGCTCGAACAAGTATCCGGTGGGCGTCTACACGCTGCCCAAGCACCTGGACGAGAAGGTCGCGCGCCTGCAGCTGAAGAAGCTGAATGCGCAACTGACCGAGCTGACGGACCAGCAAGCTGCCTACATCGGCGTGAGCAAGGAAGGCCCGTACAAGGCTGACCACTACCGCTACTAAGCCGTACCTGCCGGCGGCATTCCCCGCCGCCGGCGCTATCACCGAGGACTGCTCCATGAGACTGCTCGCTGTCTGGGTCATCAACGCGCTGGCGTTGCTTCTTGTCGCCTATCTGCTCAAAGGCATCCACGTCAACGGCTTTGGCTCCGCGCTGATCGCGGCGCTCGTGCTGGGTCTGGTCAACACGCTGATCCGCCCGATCCTGGTGATCCTCACCCTGCCGGTGACGCTACTCACGCTCGGGCTGTTCATCTTCATCATCAACGCGCTGCTGTTCCTGTTTGTCGGCAACCTGCTGGCGGGCTTTCAGGTGGCCAGCTTTGGCGCCGCGCTGCTGGGCTCCATCCTGTACAGCGTGATCTCGTGGCTGCTCTCGAGCCTGTTGCTGCGCGAGGCTTAAGGTTTCTGTCATGCAAGACCGTCAATTCAGTTTCGAATTCTTCCCGCCCAAGACGGCGGAAGGCGCCGAGAAGCTGCGCAACACGCGCGCGCAGCTTTCGCCGCTCAAGCCGCGCTTTATTTCCGTGACGTTTGGCGCGGGCGGCACCACGCAGCAGGGCACGCTCGACGCCGTGGTGGAAATCCAGCGCGAAGGCATCGAGGCGGCGCCGCACTTGTCGTGCGTGGGGTCGTCGCGCGAGAGCATCCGCGGCATTCTCAACACGTATCGTGAGCACGGCATCCGCCGCATCGTCGCGCTGCGCGGCGACATGCCCTCTGGCATGGGCGAGATCGGTGAATTCCGCTTCGCCAACGAGCTGGTCGAGTTCATCCGCCAGGAAACCGGCGAGGCATTCCACATCGAGGTGGCGGCGTATCCGGAATACCACCCGCAGTCGCGCTCCGCCCGGTACGATCTCGAAAACTTCGCCCGCAAGGTGAAGGCCGGTGCGGACTCCGCCATCACGCAATACTTCTTCAACGCCGACGCGTATTTCCAGTTTGTCGACGACGCACGCAAGCTCGGCGTGGACGTGCCCATCGTGCCCGGCATCATGCCGATCACGAATTCGTCGCAGCTGATGCGCTTTTCCGAGATGTGCGGTGCGGAAGTGCCGCGCTGGATCGCCAAGCGCCTTGAAGGCTTTGGCGACGACCGTGAATCGATCCGCGCGTTCGGCCTGGACGTGGTGACGGCCATGTGCGACCGCCTGCTGCAGGGCGGCGCGCCGGGCCTGCATTTCTACACGCTCAACGCCGCCGGCTCTACGCGAGCGATCTGGCAGCGTCTGGGCTTGTAACGCTGATAGCGCAAGGCAAAGGAGATCGTCATGGCCGCCGCACCCGATCCGCTGATCGCCTGGTTGCTTGACGAACTCCGGCCGCTCGCCGCACAGATCGGCGAGATCCGCGCCCGCCGCATGTTCAGCGGCGCGGCGCTGTATTACGACGACATCGTGTTTGCGCTGGTGCTGCGCGGCACGTCTTACCTGCGCGTGGACGACCTCACGCGCGAACGTTTTCTCGCTGAAAAATGCACGCCGTTCAGTTACGAGCGCAACGGCCGCACCATCAGCATGACGGGCTATCTGAGCACGCCGGCAGAGGCGCTCGATGGTGGACAGCCATTGCGCGACTGGGCGCGGCTGGCCATTGAGGCCGCACTGCGCGACGCGAATGCCAAGGCGGCCAAGCCCAAGCGCGCCGCAGCCAAGACTGCCAAGGCACCCAAGGCGCCCAAGGCAACAAAGACAACGGCGACCAAGAAGGCCGTCGCAAAAAAGACAGCCAAGCGCTGAACGCTCAGTACAGCGTTGTCTTCAGGCGCTCGGGCAGTTCGCGATCATAGGCGTCGCCATCGAATGCGCCACCGCTGATGTGCTGCAGGATCTTGCCGGCGGTGGGCACGGCCGGTTTGGTTTCCTGCGCGCCGCGTTCCCACAGCTTTGAGCGCACCAGCGCCTTCGAGCAGTGAAAGTAGACGGTCTGCACCTGCACGAGGATCACGCTGCGCGGCAGCTTGCCCTGCACCGCAAATGACGCAAGCAATTCCGGATCCGCCGAGATGGTCGCCGTGCCGTTCACGCGCAGCGTTTCACCCACGCCCGGCACGATGAAGAGCACCGACACGCGGCCGTCTTCGACGATGTTGCGCAGGTTGTCGATGCGGTTGTTGCCGGGCCGATCGGGAATCGCCAGCAGGCGTTCGTTGAGGATGCGCACGAAGCCTGGCGCATCTCCTTTCGGCGAAGCATCCGTGCCCTGCGCGCCCACCGAAGACAGCACGATGAAGGGCGACGCCTCCACGAACGCGCGGTAGTCCGCGTTCAAGTGGTCGATCTCCTTGAGCAGCGAACGCGGATTCGGGGCGCCATACACGGCTTCAAGGTCGGCAACGGTTTTCAGCGTGTGGAACATGGGCTTCCTGTGCAGGGTTAAAACACGCCGCGCTCGGTGACGATGCAGTCGAGCGCAATGTCGTGCGGTTGCGGCGCGATGGATTCCACGCGGTTCACTTCGAATGCCACTCCAATCGTGCGCGGGCGGTGCCCCGCGGCATGCAGCGCAGCCAGTGTGCGATCGTAGAAGCCGCCGCCGTAGCCGATCCGGTAGCGCTGCGCGTCAAAGCCCACGCAGGGGATCAGCAAGGCATCGGGCGTTGCGATCTCACCCGAGCGGGGGATGGGGATGTTGTACGCGCCGGGCGTCATTTCACAATCGGGCGTCCATCGCCGAAACTGCAAGGGCGAGAATTTGTCTGTCACTACTGGCAGCAGTGCATGGCGCGTGGCGTCCGCCGCCAACCAATGGCGCAGCACGGTCAACGCATCGAACTCTCCCTGCGTTGGCCAGTAAGCGGCCAGGCGTTTGACAGGCAATGCGTTGAGCAGCCCCGCCAGGTGATGCGCCAGTGCGGCATCGTGAGCGATGCGGTCTGGCAGCGCAGCGCGCGCATCGAGCAACATGGTGCGCAGCGTGCGGCGCGATTCGATTGGCGTGGTGGGATTGGCCGGATCGTGCGTGCTCATTGGATGTGGCCTCTCGCCGGTGGATTGGCGCTAAGGCTAGCGTGGGATAATTCGGCAGACCTAACAGTGATTGGATGGGGCAGGAGATGACATTGAAGGCCAAGGCAGTATATCGCGCGGTCGCGCTGGCTTTTGCGGGCGTGGTGGGCATGAGCGTGGTCGGCCCGACGCCGCTGGCGATGGCCGCCAAGCGGCAGGCGCCGCAAGGCATTCCGGCCAATCCGGACGATGCATTTGTCGAGCTGCGCAACGCGGCGCGCCGCAACGATGTGTCGCGCAGCTGGGAGCTGGCGGACAGCCTCGCCGATTACCCGATCCAGTCGTACGTGCAGTATTTCCGCATCAAGCCCCAGCTGTACGATGCCAGCGGCTATGCCCGCACCGACGCGCCGGAAGACGAGATCCGCTCATTCCTGCAACGCTACAAGGGCGAGGCGATTGCCGACCGTTTGCGCAACGACTGGCTGCTCGTGCTGGGCAAGAAGCGAGATTGGGCGACCTTCGACGCGGAGTACCCGAACTTCGTGCTGAAGGACGACACGCAGGTCGAGTGCTATGCGCTGCTCTCGCGCGCGATGAAGGGCCAGAACGTAGCCGCCGACGCGCGCAACACGCTGTCGGATCCCAAGGGCTATGGCGAAGGCTGTGTCGACCTGATCGGCTATTTGGCGCAGTCCAACCAGTTCACCCGCGCGGATGTGGCGTGGGCGGCGCGGTTGTCGCTGGAGCAGAACCTTGTCACGCAGGCGTCGCGCATTGCGGCGGTGCTGCCGGACGGCGATCGCGTGGACAACGACACGCTGGCCAACGTGACGCGCATGGCGCGCAACGATCCGTCGCAGGCGACGGCGTATCTGCTGGCGCAAACCGGCAGCCTGTCGCGCGAAGAGCAAGGCGCGGGCTGGGGCGTCATCGGCCAGTACGCCGCCAAGAAGCAGACGCCCGATGCGCTGGACGCCTACCGCCGCCAGTTGACGCTCGGCGGCGATGCTTACCTCTCCGACGAGTCGCAGGAGTGGCGCGTGCGCGCGGCTCTGCGCGCGGGGGATTGGAAGATGGTGCGTCAGGCCGTTGAGAAAATGCGCCCCTCCCTGCGCGATCGGGACCCCGCCTGGACGTACTGGTACGGCCGCGCGCTCAAGGCCGACAATCGCAACGACGATGCCCGCCAGCAGTTCCAGTCGATTGCCGGGCAGTTTAACTTCTATGGCCAGCTGGCGCAGGAAGAACTCGGCCAGCGCATCACCGTGCCGCCGCGCACGACCGTGACCGACGCCGAGATCGACGTGATGGGGCGCAACCACCCGGGCTTTGGGCGTGCCAAGAAGCTGTACGACCTGAATCTGCGCTTCGAAGGCAACCGCGAGTGGAACTGGGAGCTGCGCAACATGAGCGACCGCGAGTTGCTGGCCGCAGCCGAATATGGCCGCAAGCTCGGCCTGCTCGATCGCACCGTCAATTCGGCGGACAAGACCAAGGCCGAGCACGACTTCTCGCTGCGCTTCCCGACGCCGTATCTCAATGTGGTTCAGCGCAACGCCGATGCCGTGGGGCTGGACATTGCCTGGGCCTATGGCCTGATCCGCCAGGAGTCGCGCTTCATCATGGACGCCCGTTCGTCGGTGGGTGCCTCGGGCCTGATGCAGGTGATGCCGGAAACCGCCAAGCACATTGCCAAGAAGATCGGCCTGCCGGGGTTCCGCGTTTCGCAGATGAGCGACATCGATACCAACGTGCTGCTGGGCACCGCGTACCTGTCGATGATCCTGACGAACCTCGACAGCTCCGTCACACTGGCGACCGCGGGCTACAACGCCGGCCCAGGCCGCCCGAAACGCTGGCGCTCGACGCTCACGCGGCCGGTGGAAGGCGCGATCTTCGCCGAGACGATCCCGTTCAACGAGACCCGCACCTATGTGAAAAACGTGCTCTCGAACGCGACGTATTACAGCGCATTGCTGACCGGTCGGCCGCAGTCGCTGAAGGACCGGCTGGGCAAGGTGGTGCCCGAATCGGTCACGCCGGACGACCTGCCATAAACGCCGGATCCCTGTTCCGCTGTTACCTGACGCCCGCCGCAACGCGGGCGTTTTTTCTGGGATGCAGGCGCTGGTTTGCGCACAGAAGTGTGGGTTGCGGCACGCCGCATCGACATACCTTGGGTGCAATCCCGTTCGGGATGTATTGTGGTGTTGCCCCCCACCCGTCTTGGAGATGCCTCCATGCAGACCTCCAATTTGCTGATCTTTGGCGGTACCGGTTTTATCGGTTCGCAGTTGCTGTCCCGGCTGGTGACGGAGACGTTTTCCGCGCCCGGCCTTCCAGAGGGCCGGATGATCGTGCCGACGCGCGATCCCGAGTCGGCCCGCGCGCACAACCTCACGCTGCTGCCGCGGGTGGACGTGATGGACGCCGACATCTACGCCGACGATGCCCTCGACGCGCTGTTCCTGGCGCTGACCGAGCGCGGCGCCGAGCACTGCGCGGTCATCAACCTCGTCGGCGTGCTGCAGGATACGCGCGAGATGCCGTACGGCCCGAACTTCCAGCGCGTGCATGTCGATCTGCCGCGCCGCATCGTCGCCGCATGCCGACGCCATGGCGTGAACCGGCTGCTGCACATGAGCGCGCTGGGCGCCGACCCCGCAGGCCCGTCGATGTACCTGCGCAGCAAGGGCGACGGCGAACGCGTGGTCATGAACAGTGAGCTTGACTGGACCGTATTCCGCCCCTCGGTAGTGTTCGGGCCGCAGGATCATTTCCTGAACCTGTTTGCCAGCATGCAGCGCGTGGCGCCGTTTGTGCCGCTCGCCTGTGCCGATGCGCGCTTCCAGCCCGTTTACGTGGATGACGTGGCCGCCGCGTTTATCAATGCGCTAAAAAAACCGGCGACGATTCGGCACGCTTATCCGCTGGTGGGGCCACGCATCTACACATTGGCGGAGCTGATGCGCTTTGCGGGGCGTGCCAGCGGCCACCCGCGCTGGATCGTGCCGCTTCCCGAAGGCCTGGGCCGCATGCAGGCCGCGTTGCTGGAGCACCTGCCGGGAGCACCGATTTCGCGTGACAACCTCGACTCCATGCGCGTGGACAACATCAGCATGGAACCGGTCGCGCCCGAACTCGGCATCCACCCGCTCGGCATGGAGGCCGTGATGCTGCCGGCCCTGGCCGGCTTTGGGCCGGACCGCGGATTGCGTGCTGCACGTACGCGGGTCCATCGCTAGCCGCTACGGAAACGCGGAGGATTTGCCCTGTTTGTGAATGTGCTTCACAACCGTGGCCAATGCGTTTCATTTTGTGGCGGTGCAGCGCAAGGCTAGAATGGTTCGTTCGCCTTCGCGCTGCCGCTCGCCGCTTCCGATACAACACAACTAGAGCGCCCGGCATTCCCGCGCGATGCTGGCGGGCTCCCACAACAATTGCAGTGCACTCTCCAAGGACGGGAATCATGAAACTGGTCATCGGCAACAAGAACTATTCGTCGTGGTCGCTACGCCCGTGGCTGCTCGCCAAGCAGGCCGGCATTCCGTTCGAAGAGATCCGTGTGCGCCTGCTGAGCGAGACCTTTGCCGCCGACGTGGCGCGTCATTCGCCCGCCGGCCGCGTGCCGGTGCTGGTGGACGGCGACATGAACGTGTGGGATTCGCTCGCCATCTGCGAGACGCTTGCCGAGCGCTTTCCGCGCGCGCAACTTTGGCCGGCTGACCCGAAGGCCCGCGCGCACGCCCGCTCGATCTGCGCTGAAATGCACAGTGGCTTCACCAACCTGCGCAACAACATGCCGATGAACGTGACGGCCGTGCTGCCGGGCATGGGCTGGAACGTGGCCGTGCAGCGCGACATCGATCGCATTGCCGCCATGTGGACCGAACTGCGTCAGAAGTACGCAGCCGAAGGCCCGTTCCTGTTCGGTCACTTCACGGTCGCCGATGCGTTCTACGCACCGGTGGTCAGCCGCTTCGCCACGTACGGTGTGCGTCTGCCCGAGGCTGCCAAGGCCTACGCCGATTACATCCTCAACCTGCCCGCCATGCAGGAATGGATCGACGGCGCACGTGCCGAGCATGACTTCCTTGCCGACGACGAGCCGTATCGCACCGCGCCGGACGAAGACACGCTGGTCGCTGCCAATCAATGACGGAACGCGCAGCGCAGACCGAGGCCATCGTCGATCCAGCCACGCACGGACTGGATGTGTATGCCGTGGGCGGCGCCATTCGTGACGCGCTGCTCGGGTTGCCGGTGCAGGACCGGGACTACGTTGTGGTCGGGGCTACGCCCGAAGATATGGAGGCGCGTGGCTTCCGCGCCGTCGGCAAGGATTTTCCGGTGTTCCTGCACCCGGCCACGCATGCCGAATACGCGCTCGCGCGCACCGAGCGCAAGACGGCTGCCGGTTACAAGGGTTTCTCGGTCTACTACGCGCCGGATGTCACGCTCGAAGACGACCTCATCCGCCGCGACCTGACCATCAACGCGATGGCGCAGCGCGTGGCGGAAGACGGCGCGCTGGTTGGTCCCGTCATCGATCCGTATGGAGGGCAGGCTGATCTGGCGTCGCGCGCGTTCCGGCATGTATCCGATGCGTTTATGGAAGACCCGGTGCGCATCCTGCGACTGGCGCGGTTTGCTGCACGCTTTGCCGATTTCCATGTTGCACCCGAAACCAACGCGCTGATGCAGCGCATGGTGCAGGACGGCGAAGTCGATGCGCTGGTGCCCGAGCGCGTGTGGCAGGAGATTGCGCGCGGCCTGATGGAAGCCCATCCACAGCGCATGTTTGCCGTGCTGCGTGACTGCGGTGCGCTGGTGCGCCTGCTGCCCGAACTTGACCGGCTGTGGGGCGTGCCGCAGCGCGCCGACTACCACCCCGAAGTCGATACCGGCGTGCACACCATGATGGTGATCGAAACCGCTGCTGCGATGGCGACGTCGCTGCCGGTACGCTTTGCCGCGCTGGTGCACGACCTCGGCAAGGGCACGACGCCTGGGGATATCCTGCCCCGCCATATCGGCCACGAAGAGCGCAGCCTGCCGCTAATCGAAGCGGTGTGCCAGCGCCTGCGCGTGCCGACCGAGTGCCGTGAACTGGCACTGGTGGTGGCGCGCGAGCACGGCAACATCCACCGCTGCGATGGCTTTGATGCCGCGGCACTGGTGCGTCTGCTGGAGCGTTGTGATGCGCTGCGCAAGCCGGACCGTTTCCGCCAGGCCCTGCAGGCGTGCGAGGCCGACGCACGTGGCCGGCTCGGGTTTAAAGACCGCAGCTATCCGCAGACGGAACGCCTGCTGCGCGCGCTGGCGGCTGCATCGTCGATCGATGCCGGCGCCGTCGCCAAGCGCTATGCCGACAACCCGGCGCACATCAAGCAGGCCGTGCATCAGGCGCGTATCGAGGCCGTTGCGCAGGCCGGCGTCTAGGTCCGACGGCTAGGCTGGCACGGCCAGCCGCTGCGACATCGCAAACAACTTCAGAAAGAACGCCCGGAACGCCTCAGGGTCGGGGCGGGCCGTGGTCTGCTGCGTGCCGATGAAGCACAGGTGGGCGATGCGGCCCCAGAAGGCGGCGTCGTCGGGCACGCCTCCGCGCAGGCCGCACAGTTGTGTAGCGAAGGCCAGCCGCTGCGAATCGACGCGTTCGAGATATTTCGCCACCAGCGGCTCGCGCATGGCCCACGCGCGGATGGCGACTTCGCGCCCCGGATGCATCGATGCGGCCACGTCGAGGTAGCGAATGAGCAGTGTCTCGGCGGTGTCGTCGGGTTTGACCAGCGAAAGGATGCTGCCGGTATAAGCGCGTTCCCATTCGGCCAGGAGGCTGCGCACGTAGTCGTTGCGGCTGCTGAAGTGGTGATAGAACGCGCCGCGCGTCACGTTCAGACGGCGCGCCAGGCGCTCGGCCGAGACTCCGTCCGCGCCATACATGTCGAGCAGTTCGAAACCGGCTTCGATCCAGCGCGTGCGGGTGGTTCGGGGCATGGCGGTGTCCTCGTGCAGAAACTGACAGGCTGTGTATGGTGCGCGACCGGCCGGTATTGTAAGTCGCGTCACCATTCACCTTTTGGCCATGCGACATTTCATCGTAGTCGGTGCGGGCATTGCGGGACTGAACGCCGCGCGGCATCTGCAGCGCGCGGGTTGCGCTGTCACAGTATTCGAGGTGGCGCGCGCGCCCGGCGGCCGCATCCTCAGCGTGCCGTTTCACGGATACACCATCGAATGTGGCGCGCAATTCGTGTCGTCGCGATATCGCCACGTGCTGCCGCTGCTGCACGACGCGGGGTTGTCCTCACGGCTGCACAAGACTTCGGCCGTGGCGGCGCTGCAGCGAGGGCAGGACTTCCGTGCCGTGCATTCCAAACGCCCATGGACGCTTGCCACCACGGGCCAACTCACCTGGGGCGAAACATGGCAGATGCTGCGAGGCGGCTTTGCCCCAGCGCGGGAGGCGCGCGGCATTGACCCCAATCACTACGCCAGCCTGGCCGCATTCGACGACGCCGACGCACAGGACTGGGCCACACGCGTGTTCGGCGGCGGTGCCACGCGGTACGTCTTCGAACCCATGGTGCACGGTCTGTACTTTCACCGGCTGAAAGGGACCTCGCGAGCGTTGCTGGCCGCGCTCGGCGCATTTCGCGGCGCAGACACGCTGATCGTCGAAGGCGGCTGGCAGGCGCTGCCGCGCGCGATGGCCGCGTCGCTCGATGTGCGTTACGGCGCCAACGTCGAACAGGTGGTCGAAACCCCCGATGGCGTGCGGCTGTGCGTCAACGGAGAGTGGATCAACGCCGACGGCGCGGTGCTCGCCACGCCTGCACATGCAACGCGGGCGTGGTTGCCCCGTCCGACGCTGGGCGAGGCTGCAGTCCTCGACGCGACCTACGCGCCGGGTATCCACGTGGCGCTGGGGCTCTCCCCTTCATGGTCGGCACCGAAGGTATTCGCGCAGGCGTATGGCGCGCTTTATTCGCCAGTGGAGGGCGGCCCTTTGGCGGCGCTGACGTTTCAACACGGTGCAGGGCGAGGCGACGGTCCCATCGTTTGTGCGATGTTTGGCGAGCAGGCTGCGACGCGCGCCATGCCGAAGAACGATGCCATGCTGATCCGCTTCGCCACCGAGGCAATGGCAGCGCATTTGCCGGGTCTGGAGCGCGCAGTGGTGTCGGCACACGTGCAGCGTTGGGCAGCGGCCGAGCCGCGATCGCCCGTCGGCCGTGCGCGTGCCATTGCGGCGTACCGCGCCACGCTCGGGCGGGATCGCCGGATCGTGCTGGCGGGGGATTATCTTGGCAGCCCGTGGACGGACGGCGCCGCCGAGTCCGGGCAGTGGGCCGCCAGCCACCTGTTGGCGGCGCGCATCCCGCAGGCAGAGCGCGCCGCGTTGGCCCGGACGGTGGCGTAATGCTGCGTGCTGCGCTTACTCGAACGGCGTGTCGTTCGGGTTCGCGTACAGCGCCTTCAACTGATCGTTCATCGGGAAGTTGAAGTTCAGGTTCTTGGGCGGCACCGGCTTTTCGAACCACTTGGCGTAGAGCGTCTTGATCTCGCCGCTCTTCATCACGCCGGTCATGGTGTCGTCCACCAGCTTCTTGAACTGGGGATCGTCCTTGCGGAGCATGAAGCCGTAGGCTTCGAACGACTGCGGCGTGCCGGTCACGACCCAGTCGTCGGGCTTCTGCGCCAGCGTGCGTGCGCCGGCCAGCAGCACGTCATCCATCATGAACGCCGCCACGCGGCCGCTCTGCAGCGTGAGGAACGATTCACCGTAATCCTTCCCGCTGATCACGTTCATGTTCATCTTCTTCTCGTCGTTCATCTTGCGCAGGATGCGTTCCGACGTGGTGCCCGCGTTGGTGATGACCGACTTGCCCGTCAAGTCGGGGAAATCCTTCACGCCGGATTTCACGTTGGTCAGCAGGCGCGTGCCGGCGATGAAAAAGGTCGTCGAAAAAGCAGTCTGCTGCTCGCGTGATTTCAGGTGCGTGGTCACGCCGCACTCCAGATCGACCGAGCCGTTCTGCACCAGAGACGTCCGGTTCTGCGACGTCACCGGAATCTGCTTGATGTCCAGGTTGGGCTTGCCCGTCTTCTTCTTGACGGCGTCGATCACGCGGGAGCACAGGTCGGCTGAGAAACCGACGATCTCGTTCTTGCTGTCGCGGTAAGAAAACGGAATCGACGATTCGCGCACGCCGATCAGGATCGTGTTGCTGTCCTGGATTTTCTTGAGCGTGCCGTCGAGGGCCTCCGCGTGCGCGCCGATCGCGAACAGGCTCGTCAGCGCAAGCGGGATGGACCGGATACACCGGGTGGTCAAACGCATACGTCCTCCAATGGTTGTGGTGCGCGGCCTGTTGTGTTGCGGCCGTCTGTGCTTTGACTTCGTGGCGATGAATGCGGTGCGCTTTAACGGCCGAACCAGCTACGCAGATCTGCGGCGCTGGCCAGCGGCGTGTGCAGCGCGTCGAGATGCCGTCGCAGGTTGGTGACGAGCGCTGCGTTGTCGGGCGCTGTGCTTCCGTCGGGCAGGGCCATGTTGTTTTCGAACCCGAGGCGCGCATGGCCGCCGAGCAGCGCTGCGGTGAGCGCGCATTCGGCTTCACGCGGGCCGAAAGCGCACATCGCCCAGGGGACCTTGGCGGTGAGGTCGCCACCGTCAGCCCATGCCTGCAGGAAGGGCAGCAGGTCGGTCGGATCGGAGCGTTGACCCGCGCTGTAGCGGCCGAGCACGAAGAGCACCCAGTGCGGCGTACCGGGCAGCACGCCGCGTGTGCGCAGGTCGCGGTAGCGCACCACATCGTGGGCGGAATACAGGATGTATTGGATGGCTGTGCGCGCCGCGGCAAGCTCACCAAAGAAGCGCGCCGCTTCCGCCTCGTGCGCGGCATCAGGTGCCAGCTCGCGCAGCGCAGCGGAAATCGCTTCCGGCTGCAGCGCACGCACCGATGCCATCTGCTGTTCGGGCGTGTAAATGCCGACGGCTTCCGTGGTGATCTGGATTACCAGCGCGTCGCCCACAGCGTGCCGCACCGCGGCGATGGCCGGCCTGTAGTCGCCAGGCTCCAGGCTGTGCGTGCCGTCGGGGCGGCGCACATGCAGATGCAGCATCGCCGCACCGGCATCCACGCATTGACGCGCGCATGCGGCCAGTTCGTCGGGCGTGATCGGCAGTGCGGGGTGATCGGCGTGCGTCTTGCGCGCACCGTTGGGCGCAACGGCGATGGCGATGGGTTGAGTTACCACGCGGCCTCCAGCGTGGCGGCAGTGGCGGCGTCAACGGCGTCGCCCAGGCGTTCGACGATGGCGTCGATGTCTTGCGCGCTGGCGATGAACGGGGGCGCGAGCAAGATGTGGTCGCCGCGCTGGCCATCGATCGTGCCACCCATCGGATACACCATCAGCCCGCGCTGCATGGCTTCGGCCTTCACGCGTGCGTGCGTCTTGCGGGCGGGCAGCAGCGGCGTCTTGGTCGCGCGATCTGCCACCAGTTCGACGCCGACAAACAGCCCACGCCCGCGCACGTCACCCACGTGTGCGTGATCGGCAAAGCGCGCCTGCAACGCCGCACGCAATTGCTCGCCACGCGCCTGAACGTTGGCGAGCAGGTTGTCTTCTTCGATCACCCTCTGCACTTCCAGCGCCGCCGCGCATGCCGTGGCGTGGCCAATGTAGGTGTGCCCATGCTGAAAAAAGCCGCTGCCGTTCGTGATCGCATCGTAAATACGGCGATTCACCAGCGTCGCGCCGATCGGCTGATACCCGCCGCCCAGGCCCTTGGCAATGGCGACCATGTCCGGCACGACGCCATCTTCCTCACAGGCGAACAGGTAGCCGGTGCGCCCCATGCCGGACATCACCTCATCGAGCAGCAGCAGAACGCCGTGGCGATCGCACACCGCCCGGATCTTGCGGAAGTAATCGCCGACCGGCGGCACCGCGCCGGCCGTAGCGCCCACGACCGTCTCCGCGACGAAGGCCGCGACGTTCTCCGTGCCGAGTTCGACGATCTTCGCGTCCAGTTCATCGGCCAGGCGCTGCACGTATTGCGCGTCGCTCTCGCCATTGAGGCGCTCGCGATACGCATAGCACGGCGAAACATGGTGAGCCGGCACCAGCAGCGGCAGGAAGGGTTCCCGGCGCCACGCGTTACCACCGATCGCCAGTGCGCCGAGCGTGTTGCCGTGATAGCTCTGGCGCCGTGCGATGAAGTACTGGCGCTGCGGCTGGCCGATCTCAACGAAGTATTGGCGTGCGAGTTTCAGCGCCGCTTCAATCGCTTCCGAACCGCCGGAGACGAAGTACACGTGGTCCAGATCGCCCGGTGCCGCAGCGGCCAGGCGTGCGGCCAGTTCTTCGGCCACGTCCGTCGTGAAGAACGACGTATGCGCATAAGCCAGCGCGCGCACCTGCTTGCAGATGGCGTCCACCACGCGCGGGTGGCCGTGGCCGAGACACGAAACCGCGGCACCGCCGCAGGCGTCCAGGTAACGCTTGCCGTCGGAGTCGATAAGGGTCATGCCCTCGCCGCCGACAGCGGTGGGCAGCGTCTTGCGCGGGTCGCGGTGGAAGACGGAGGTGGCGGACGGTGTCATGGGCGGTAGGCAGCAATCAAGGTTGGGTGGGCGGCACGGCGACAGCCGCGTCACTGCGGCGGGCGCTGCGCACGTAGGCGGCTTGTTGCTTGAGCTGGGCGTCGCTGTCGGCCAAGTGGGCAAGCGCCGTTGGCCCGGCGTGGCGGAACCACGTCATCAGCAACGCGTCGAGCAGCGCCATCGGCGCGGCCAGCGAATGGAAGAACGACGGAATGGCGACGGGCGCAACCAACTGCTGCCATGCCAGTTCGGCGCCGGGAGCGATGGCGCTGTCGGTCACATACACGAGGCGCGCACCGCGCGCATGCGCGTACTGCATCGCCTCGATGACCTCGCGCGTGTACGGATCAAAGGTGACGGCCACGACGATGTCGCCGTCGCCGCAAAAGCGCAGCGGATCCGCCAGCGTGTTGCCGCTGCCGGCGCACAGCGTGACCTTGTCGTCGAAGAGCTGGGCGGCATAGCCCAACGCGTGCGTCAGCGCCAGGCAACTGCGCGCGCCCAGCAGATACACCCGGCGCGCCCTGCACAAAGCTGCAGCCACAATGTCCAGTGCCGCCAGGTTCGCTGGCGAGAATGCCGACTGCACATGCGAGCCGATGGCCATGCCAATGCGTTCTGCTTCCGAAGCGCCTGCGGCATCTTCACCCTGCAACGCACTGGCGCGGCCGGCAAAGCCGTCGGCCTGCTGGCGCAGGTGATTCACGCAGACGTCGCGCAGTGCGGCAAAGTCATCAAATCCCAGCGCGCGTGCCAGGCGGGAGAACGTGGCCGGCGGTAGGTCGCAGCGGCGCGCAAGGTCCCGCATCGACAGCAGGGCGATGTCGCGCTGGTGCGTTTCCAGCAACATGGCGGCGCGCTGCAGTTGCGGAGACAAATCGCCGGCGCGGTCGCGCAGCGTTTGCATGAGTCCATCGAACGTCACGAGGTGGCCCAGTTGATTCAACTGTTTCGTAAACTACGGAATTGAAACAAATGAGTCAAGATCGGATTAACCTCGGTGCGGTGGCGAACGCAAAAACGGCCGCATCTCAGGAATGCGGCCGTCTCCGGCAAACAAAAAACGGAGGCCGAAGCCTCCGTTTTGGGTGTGATGCGTGCGACTCAGGTCGCCGGCGCGTCGAGCTGCTCCATGCGCAATTGGAAGAAACCGGCACCGATCAGGCCCAGCAGGCTTAGCGCCATGCACGTGCAGGCCAGAATCATCACCGCGCCTATCGATGACACCCCACTCATGAGCGGCGTGTGCGTCAGGGCCGACAGATTGCCGCCCACCCACATGGCCGCGACAAGCGCCATCAGACACGTCAGCGCGGCGGCATTGCGCAACCACGTCAACCGCGTCTTGCGGCTGATGCCGTCGAAAGCGTGGAAATGAAAGTGGTGGTGACCGGTGCCAACGAGTGCCATGGAGAATCTCCTTGTGCTTGCCGCTTGATAGCGTTGAGTCACTATACCGAGACCTGCGACAGTTTGGCGCAGTTTGCGCCGCTAGGTATACCCTAAGCTGCGCTGCGTCAAGAGGCTCGGGTACATTTTTTGTGCGTGCGACACTGCGCCGCAGATCCGCGTCTGGCGCGGCAAATGGGGAGATGACCGGGACGCGCGAATGGCGCCGCAGAAATGAAAAAAGACCTCGCGAGGAGGTCTTTTTTGTTGCCCTGCAAAATCAATTGATCTTGAAGGACAAAGAATTTTGGTGGCCTGGGGCGGAATCGAACCACCGACACGCGGATTTTCAATCCGCTGCTCTACCAACTGAGCTACCGGGCCAAGCAAAGAAAGGCAAGTATGACAGGGTGTGCGCCCAGTCGTCAAGTACCTTCGCGCACTTTGATGGTCAGCCCGCCGGCTCGCCCTTGTTGCGCGAGAGTTCGACGCCCAGTTGCTTGAGCTTGCGGTACAGGTGAGTCCGTTCCAGGCCGGTCTTTTCAGCCACGCGCGTCATGCTGCCGCCTTCGCGCTGCAGGTGGTATTCGAAGTAGGCGCGCTCGAACAGGTCGCGCGCTTCGCGCAGCGGCATGTCGAACGAGAACTGCATGCCCCCACCTTCTGCGGGTCGGGTCGGTACGCCATTGATATCCGTCCGATCGGGCCCGGCGGCTGCACCTGCCGCTGCGGCGTTGGACGCGGCCCCTGCGAGTCCGGCCGCCGGTGCGGCTGCCGGTGCGGCGGAGCGCGGCTTTTCCTTGCTGCGCGACAGCCCCTGCTCCACCGCGGTCAGCAGTTTCTGCAGCGCGATGGGCTTCTCCAGGAAATTCAGCGCGCCGATCTTGGTCGCTTCGACAGCGGTGTCGATGGTGGCGTGGCCCGACATCATGATGACGGGCATGGTCAGCAGACCTTGCGACGCCCATTCCTTGAGCAGCGTCACGCCGTCGGTATCCGGCATCCAGATATCGAGCAGGACGAGGTCGGGCGTTGCGTTCGCGCGGTATTCGCGCGCGCGCTGCGCGTTCTCGGCGACTTCAACAACGTGCCCTTCGTCTCCGAGGATTTCGGAGAGCAACTCCCGGATACCCATTTCGTCGTCGACAACGAGGATGGTGGCCATGCTTTTCCTCTATGTGCGGCGGGATTGCCGTCCGCGCTACGCGAGTTTTACGAACAGTATGGAAACCTGGGCCCCGACGGTGTCGGTACCCGATGTGCCCGATGTTGTGCTGGACTGGCGGTTGCGCAATTCGATGCGCGCTCCGTGCTCGTCCATGATTTTCTTCACCATGGCCAAGCCCAGTCCTGTACCCTTGGCTTTGGTCGTGACGTACGGCTCGAAGGCGCGGTTGAGGATGCGGGAAGAGAACCCGCCGCCGTTGTCCGCGATCACAAGCCGCACGGCCTGCCGCCGCGCGCCCGAGGCGTCGTCGTATTCTACCGTGTCAGTTTGCAACATGACATGCGGAGCAGGTCGCCCGGCTGCTTCGTTCTCCGCCACGGCGTCCTGTGCGTTCTGCAGCAGGTTGTGGATGACCTGGCGCAGCTGCGTCGGGTCGCCCTTGATGAGCGGCAGATTGGCGCCCAGCTTGGCCTCGATGACCGGATGATCGCGGCGGTCCGGGTGATCGATGCCGTACAGGTGCAGCACCTCGGCGGCCAGCGCGTTCAGATCCAGCTCCTGCAGCATGGCCGGCGGCGTGCGGGCGTAGTCGCGGAAGTCATCGACCATGCGCTTCATCGCCGACACTTGGTTGACGATGGTGGTGGCACCGCGTCGCAACACCTCGGCGTCGGCGTCCGACAGCTTGGGCGAAAGCTTCATCTCCAGGCGCTCGGCTGACAGCTGGATGGGCGTGAGCGGATTCTTGATCTCATGCGCCAGCCGCCGCGCGACTTCGCCCCACGCCACGGAGCGCTGCGCCGAGATCACGTCGGAGATATCGTCGAACACCACCACATAGCCGCGCTCGGTGCCGTGCGCGCCCACTGAAGGGCCGGGCAGGCGCGTGCCGCGCACCAGCAGCGTGAGGGGCTCGTCTTCGTCTTCGAGCGGAATTTCGACCTGCTTCTGCCAGTGGGCCACTGCGCCGCCGGCAGCCGTGCTGGCGTCTTGTTCGGCAAAGGCCTGTTCGACCACCGGCGCGAAGGCGGCCACCGGCGTGATGCTGGTCAGCGCCTGCCCGACCCACGCGCCGAAGGGCTGTTTGAAGATGCGCTCGGCACCCGGGTTGGCGGTCAGCAGCACAAAGCGATGGTCGAACACGAAGACGCCCGCAGTCAGGTTGGTCAGCACGCTCTCAAGATAGGCCTTCGATTGCTCGAGTGCCGCGCGATTCTGCTCGACGGCGCGCCGCGCGTCGGCCAACTGCCGCGTCATCTGGTTGAACTGCTGGGTGAGTACACCCAGTTCATCACGCGTATGCAGCTCCCGCTTGGGGGAGAGATCGCCTTCGGCCACTTCGCGCGTGCCTTGAAGCAGCATTAGCAGTGGCCGTGCCAGCTGCGCGCCGAGCAGCAGCGCGAGCATCACCGCGATGAACACCGCCAGGAACAGCGTGAGCGTGAGCGTGCCGATGTACATCTTTCGCAGGCCGGTGCGGCCGAGCGCTTTCTCCTGATATTCCTGGTAGGCGCGCTGGACAGCGTCTGCATTGCGGGCAAGCGCCTGCGGCACCGGCTGCACGAGCTGCAGGAAGCGTTCTTCGCGGCCGCTCTCTCCAATCAGGCCGAAGCCACGCGAGGTGCTGCTGCCATCTTCCGGCCGGCGGTCTGCGAGCAAACCGGTGCCGGCCCATTTGCGTGCCGGCGTGCTCAGCCCGAGGCTCGGTTCTTCGCGCGATGACGTACCCAGCGCCACCACGACATGCAGCTGGTACAGATCGCTGCGGCGGCTGCCGTTGCGCGCGGCCGGGGCCGAAGCGGCGGGCGCGGAGGCGCTATCGGTTTCCGTATCGCTGCCGCCCTCCAGGCTGGCATAGCCGCCCGGCGCGCGGGCCTGCTCCAGCACGGCCTGGTCGGGCAGGTTCGGCACCAGCGTGTCATAAGTGTTTGACGCGGTGGCGATCACGCGCCCGCTGGCCGTGAAGATGGTCGCCTCCTGCACGCCAAACTGCTCGCGCAATCGATTGAGCGTGATGGCCGTGGCCGACGCGGACCCGTCGCCCACCTGCTCGGCAATCAGGCGTCCCTTGTTCTGCAGATCGGCCAGCGCCGTGTCCATGGTGGACCGCCCGAGGTTCAGGCCGGCCTCCAGCGCCGACTCGACCTTCACGTCGAACCACGACTCGATACTGCGCGACACGAACTGCAGCGACACCAGATAGATCAGCACGCCGGGCAGGACGCCCACCACGCCAAAGAACACCGCCAGCTTGGTCATCAGCCGCGTGCCGAACTTGCCGCGCCGCGCGCGCAGCGCGAGCGCCAGCATCAGCCCGCCGATGATCACCACCAGCAGCACCCCGATGACGAGGTTGACCTTGTAGAGCAGCGTGAAATACCGGTCGAAGAATTCTGTGTTGGCCGATGCGGCGGCCAGCAGCCCCACCAGCACGATAGCCAGAAAGACGATGGTGCCCGCCACCACCTGATAGAGCAGCCGCTTGTAGCTGCGATCGAAGATCATTTGGCGGGCGCCAGCAACGTGCCTGCGCTGGACGGGCCGGCGCTCATCCCCCAGCCCGGATTGGGCGACAGACCGGACGAGCCGGAAGCCGGCGGCGTGGAAGCCGGTGCGCTGGGCGGTGGCGCAGCGGGCGCGGGCGACGGGGCCGGCGGAGGCTCGTTCGGCACCAGCAGGTTGAAGCGCTTCCACTCGGAGCTGAGATTCCAGTCGCGCGTATTGACTGCGTTGATCTGGAACGGCTTGGGCAGCTGCGTCACGTCCAGGCGCATGCGCACTTCGGCCTGCACGGTTTCGCCGGCCTTGACGGCGCGCTGCTCGAACACACGCCAGCCGCGCACGTGCTGCATGAAGTCGACGGCGTCTTTCAGTCGCGAGAATGGCACCTGCAGGCCGCCGGTCGACACGCGGTACTGGCGTGTGAGCGGGTGATACGACAGCCGCACCACGCGCGTGGCGCTGATGGCGTGATCGTCAAACCAATACCAGCGTGGGCGGATCAGTTCGAATTCGACCAGGAAGTAGAGCGCGATGCCTTTGTTCACCGCGTCTTCGAGGTTGCTGGGCAGGTCGAAATCGAAATCGGCCGACAGGTTCCAGCCGCCGTCAGCGTATTCGAGCTGTGCCCGGTTGATTTCGATGGACTGTGCAGGCGCCGCGAGCGGCCACCAAAGCAGCATGCCCAATGCGACCAGCGCGACCAGCCGTTGCAGAATCTGCCGGAACCGGGTTTGCAGCAGCCGGATCGATGGGCGAAGGATGACAGTCACAACGGTCGGTGCATCAAGGCCGTTTCTGGAAAACCGCGTAAAAGAAGCCGTCGTGATCGAGCGGCAAGGGCGACGCGCCGGCCGCGAACCCGCTGGTCTGCGCCGCGTCGGGCGAGACCGGCAGCAACTGGCCGGGCGCGTGCAATCGTATCGCATCTTCCAGATGGCGTTCAAACCATTGGGCCTGGTCTTCGCCTTCCGTCGGAAAAATCGAACAGGTGACATAAACCAGCTTGCCACCGGGCTTCAGGCATGCCCAGAGGGCGCGGACGATGTCCCGCTGCAGTCCGGCCAGTGCCTTCAGGTCGGCCGGGCGGCGCAGCCAGCGGATGTCCGGATGGCGCCGCACGATCCCAGCGGCCGAACACGGCACATCGGCCAGGATGCGGTCGAACGGTCGGCCGTCCCACCAGGTGTCGGGTTTGGCCGCATCGCCCACGCAAATGGTGGCGGACTGGTTCAAGCGCGCGAGGTTCTCGTTGATGCGCACGGCGCGTGCGGCATCCGATTCAAGCGCCGTCACATCCAGGCCGTCGGCCAGCTCCAGCAGATGGCCGGTCTTGCCGCCGGGCGCGGCACAGGCATCGAGTACGCGCTGGCCGGGTGCCACGTCCAGCAACGTTGCCGCCAGTTGCGCACCGGCGTCCTGCACGGAGACAGCGCCGTCGGCAAAGCCCGGCAGTTCGGAAACGGGCACCGCGCGCGCAAGGCGTACGGCCTGCTCGCCGATGCGCTCGGCGTCGATGCCGGCTTCGGCCAGGCGCGCGAGATACGCGTCGACGGGAATGCGGCGCGAGTTCACGCGCAGCACCATCGGCGGGCGGCGGTTGCCCGCGGCCAGGATGGTTTGCCATGTGTCGGGATACGCGCTGCGTACGGCGTCGATCCACCACGTCGGGTAGTTGGTGGCGGCCGACGGATCCGCCTGCATGTCTGCGACCAGCGCCTGTTGCTCGCGCAGGAAGCGGCGCAGCACGCCGTTGATCATGCCCTTGCCGTGCGACAGCTTCGGATCGGCCGAGGCGGCCGTCACGGTCTGATCGACGACGGTGAACGGTGCATACGGCTGTGGATCGTCCAGCAATTGCGCGAGCGCCACGCGCAGCAGATTGGCGGCGCCTTCGGCGGGCGGGCGCGGGATCAGCGTGCGGATCAGCCAATCGGTGCTGCCGAGCCATCGGGTGGCGCGGTAGGCGAGATCCTGCACGGCGCCGCGCACGGGTGCGGGCTGCCCTTGGCAGACGGCATCGATGGCTTGCGGCAATGCCGTGCCCTGCCGCAGCTTGCCCAGTGCAACGGCGGCAAGCGACAAGGCATGGGCGAGGGAATCGGGCGGCAGACGCATCGGGCAGCAGGAAATCAGGCGGACAAAATGCAACGAGCCCGCGATGGGCGGGCTCGTGCGGACTGCGGAAGTATAAAGGAAGCGCCCCGTCGGGCTGCCGCTTTTACGCGGGATATTGCCCCGTCTGCGCCATCTGCATCAGTCGCGCGATGCGCTCTTCCGTGGCCGGGTGCGTGCTGAACAGGTTGGCGAGGCCGCCGCCGCGCAGGGGGTTCATGATCATCATCTGCGCGGTGGCCGGGTGGGCTTCGGCGGCGGCAAACGGAATGCCGGCCGCGTAGCGGTGGATCTTGTCCAGCGCCGAAGCCAGCGCCTGCGGGTCGTCGCTGATGGTCGCGCCGCCGCGGTCGGCTTCAAACTCGCGTGCGCGGGAAATCGCCATCTGGATCATCGCGGCCGCCAGCGGCGCGAGGATCGCTACCGCAATCCCGGCGATCGGGTTGGCGGGGCGCCCCTCGCTGTCGCGACCGCCGAAGAACACGGCAAAGTTCGCCAGCGCCGAGATCGCACCGGCCATGGTCGCCGAGATGGTCGAAATCAGGATGTCGCGGTGCTGTACGTGCGCCAGCTCGTGCGCCATCACGCCGCGCAGCTCGCGTTCCGACAGGATATTAAGGATGCCGGTGGTGGCGGCCACCGCGGCGTGCTCCGGGTTGCGGCCGGTGGCGAATGCATTGGGCTGCGCTTCGTCGATGAGATAGACGCGCGGCATGGGCAGGCCGGCGCGGCCGGCAAGCTCCTGCACCATCCGATAGAACTGCGGCGCGCTGGTCTCGTTGACTTCCTGCGCGTTGTACATGCGCAGCACCATCTTGTCGGAGAACCAGTACGAGAAGAAATTTATGCCCAGCGCGAACAGCAGCGCCAGCATCATCCCGCTGCGTCCGCCGATCATGCCGCCGATGACGATGAACAGCGCGGTAATCGCTGCCATCAACATGAAGGTCTTGATCCAGTTGAACATGGGGGCTTGGCTCCGGTAAGTCTTGGTTTTACGAGCTCGTTAGATTGCGATAATCGCTGGAAATTCAAGGATTTGCGCGAGAGTTGCGCGATATTTCGCCGCGGATGACGCTTGACGCATCAACGGGTGGTGAAGGCCAGCCGCGCGCCCAGGCCGATGAACGCCGTGCCCACGACGCGATCGAGCCAGCGTTTGATCCCCGGCTTCCCCGCCACGCGGCGCGTGACGCTCGCGGCGACCCAAGCCACAAGGCTGTTCCAGATCGTCGACATGACGATGAACACCGCCCCCAATGCCAGGAACGCCAGCGCCTTGTGGGCGGCGTGCGGATCGACGAACTGCGGGAAGAACGACAGGAAGAACAGCACGACCTTCGGGTTCAACACATTGGTGAGGAAGCCCTGCATGAACAACGATTTGAGCGGACGCGCGCGCTTGGCGGCGGGCGTCTCGGCTTGTTCGGCCGCGGCGTCATCACGTTCAGGCGGCGCCAGCAGCATGCGGCCGCCCAGATAGATCAGGTACGCCGCACCCACCACCTTGATGACCGTGAACGCCACGGTGGACGCCGCCAGCAGCGCCGTCAGCCCGAACGCCACCGCCAGCACGTGCACGCAGCAACCTGCCGACACGCCTAGCGACGACAGCAGCCCCGCCGCTCGCCCTTGCGAGACGCTCCGCCCGACGATGTAGGCCGTGTCGGGCCCTGGCGTCACATTCAGCAGAAACACGGCCACCATGAAGAGCGGCAGATTGACGATGCCCAGGGCGGTCATGGCGAAATCCTTTTCTATATAGATGGCGTGATTAGCCGCGCGATGCGAAGCGCTGGCCGGGCTGGATCGCCAGGCCTTGCAGGAATTCGCGCGCGGGCAGGCGTTTGCCACCGGGCTTCTGCAACTGCGTCACACGCAGTGCGCCGGCGCCGCAGGCGATGGTGACGCCCTCGGCGTTGGCGGCCAGGACCGTGCCGGGTTCCGCATCAGCCGGGCGATCGGCCAGCGCCTCGGCCTGCCAGAACTTGATCGCCACGCCATCCAGAGCGGCCGATGCGCCGGGAAACGGATTGAACGCATGCACCTGCCGCAGCAGCGCGGCGGCGTGGCGCGACCAATCGAGCGCGGCTTCGTCCTTGGCGATCTTCTCCGCATACGTGATGCCTTCGGCCGGCTGCGGCGTGGCGTCGAGCTTGCCGTCCTGCGCCAGCTTGGCGAGCGCCTCAACCACCATGCGTCCGCCGAGCGCAGCCAGCGTGTCGTGCAGCGTGCCGGTCGTGTCGGTCAGGCCGATGGGCACGCGTTCCATGGCGATCATGTCGCCGGTGTCCAGACCCGCATCCATCTGCATGAGCGTGATGCCCGATTCGGCATCGCCGGCTTCGATCGCGCGGTGGATGGGCGCGGCACCACGCCAGCGCGGCAGCAGCGACGCGTGGATGTTGATGCAGCCAAAGCGCGGCAGGTCGAGCACTTCCTGCGGCAGGATCAGGCCGTAGGCCGCGACGACCATCACGTCGGGACGCTGGGCGGCCAGGGCGTCGATGGCTTCGGCGGCTTCCTGTGGATACTTGCCAGTGCGACGTAGCGACGGCGGTTGCAGGATCGGCGCGAACCCATGCGTGACGGCGTACTGCTTGACGGGGCTCGCCTGCAATTGCATGCCGCGGCCGGCTGGACGATCTGGCTGACTCAGCACGGCAACGACGGGAAAACCGGCCTGGTGGATCGCCGCCAGGGCAATCTGCGCAAATTCAGGTGTGCCGGCAAACGCTACGCGAAGGGTGGACGTCATGGCTGGAAAAGCGAAAACGAAGGGAAGCGCGCTACACGACAGCGTAGCGCATTGGGCTTAGCGACGGCCGCGATGCGGGGTGTCGGTCAGCGGCACGATGGGCTCGGGCGATGGCAACGCCTCCGGCCCCCCATTGCTGCGCCGCTGGAACAGCGAGAAGGTTTCGTTGGTGTCGCCCGGACGGCTGCCGCGCCAGACCATTTCCCAATTGTCGCCGTGCGGGCGGCGTCGGGCGTGTTCCGGGCGTTTTTCCAGCACGAGTATCAGGTCGCAGGTGCGCGCGGTCGGGTTCGGGCGGAGAGCGTCGCCGGCACCGCTGTGGCCCAGCAGCCATTTGACGGGGCGCACGCCGGTTTCATAGTGCATCAGTGCGCGTTCGCTTTCGCCCATGCCACGCGTGGCCACGCAAATCTGCGCTGATTGCAGCACTGGCTTGATCGCCTGGAACAGCGGGCGGTAGCTGCGGGCGTCGTCCACCCATGGCATCAGCAGCGTGCCTAGCAGACCCCACACCATGCCCAGGCCGGCCGCCCATGCGACCACGCCCGAACGTGCGGGCCGCAGCCACACGCAGGCGGCCCACAGCGCTGTAATGCCCCCTGCCGCCAATACGGCGACCGGGTGGATCAGCATGTCATACGGCAGCGGGAGCACGCGCCCCAGCATCTTGGCCAGCCAGCCCGGCAGCAATTGCCCGCCGCTGGTCACGAGCGCCCCCCACACCGCCCAGACCACCAGGCCCAGCACGCCGAACAACGCCACCGCCGCGCCCCATGCGCGTGCGCGCCACGCTGGCGCAATCAGTAGGAGCATTGGCGCACCGAGCAGCGCCAGCGCGGGTTGCAGCGGCATCAGGTAGACATCGCGCAGCACAGCTGAGCGCAGCACCACGGCAATCGTCGCCAGCACGAACAGCGCCACGACAAGGTGCCCCTGATACGGCAGCAGCCACGCCGTGCGCGCGCCGCGTCCGCGTTGCCGCGCGAGCTTGTATAGCGACACGCCCAGCACGGCCACCGCCGGCCACACAGCGGGCGTGCCGGTCAGGAAGATCGATCGGATGGTGGTCGTCAGCGACCCTTTTTCGCCGCCCAGATGCGAGAAACCGAAGAAGCGGCCCAGGTTGTTGACCCAGAACCATTCGATAAACAGGTCGGGCGATTCGTGCCAGAAGATGGCCGGCCAGATCGCCAGCCACGGCAGGGCCACCAGCAGCGAAAGTCCATAGAAGCGCCAAGCCTGGCGGTTCCTGAAATCCGGCAATAGCGCGATTGCCGCCAGCAGGGTGATCGCGAACAAGCCCGGCACGAGCACGCCCTTGCCCAGGAACGCCACACCGATGCCCGTGCCGAACCACAGTGCGGGGCGCAGGACGTCGACGCCCGTTGCGCCTCCGGCCTCGCTCTCTTTGACGAAGCGGACGAGGCCATAGAGGGCGATCGCGGTGCCAGCCAGTTGCGGGACATCGGCAATGAACTTGTGGACGTGCTCGACCAGCCCGATGCAGCCGGCAAACAGGAGCAGCGCACCGAGCGCATAGTCGCGCAGTGCGGCGCCGCCCGCGTCGAGGCCGGCTTCCCGGCGAGCGGCCAGCGTCAACCCTGGGCGGCCGCGCGCGAGGTCTGCCCCGACACGCAAGCGCCAGTCGCGCGCTTCGCTGCGCAGCAGTCGTGCCGTGCGCCAAACCGCCAAGCACGTCAGCGCCATCCAGAACAGCACCGCCACACGCACGGCTTCGTGCGGCGGCATGTCAGGCATCGCCAGCGCGGCCAGCGCGCCAGTCCAGTACATCAGCGGGGGCTTTTCGACAAACGGCTCAAAGGCGACGTTGGGGATGACCCAGTCACCGCGCTCGATGATGTTGATGACGATGCCGAAGGAATACGGCTCGTCGGCCTTCCAGGGCGCGCGCCAGAACGTGCCCGCAACAAGATACGCGCACAGCATCAGCACGACGACGGCACGCCAATGCCGCACAAGCAGCGCCGACACCCTGCGCGGGCTGGCAGCGGTGCCTGCTTCAGCGGGGGGAATCGGCATCAGCGGGTGGGAGCGGGTGCGCGCATCGGCGTCGGCAGGCATCAGGGCGCGTTCAACGCTGGGGTGCAGCGTCGCGTTGATGCTTCTTGAGTTTGGAGCGGATACGCGTCTGCTTGAGCGGCGAGAGGTATTCAACGAAGACCTTGCCCATCAGATGATCCATCTCGTGCTGGATGCACACGGCCAGCAGGTCGTCGGCTTCCAGTTCGAACGTTTCGCCCTTCTCGTTCAGTGCGCGCACGCGCACACGGGCCGGCCGGTCGACCTTGTCATAGATATCAGGCACCGACAGGCAGCCTTCGTCCCAGACCTTGTGCTCGTCGCTTGCCCAGATGATCTCGGGGTTGATGAACACCCGAAGTTCGTCGCGCGACTCCGACACGTCGATGGTGATCACGCGCTCATGCACGTCCACCTGCGTGGCGGCCAAGCCCACCCCGGGCGCTTCGTACATGGTCTCGGCCATATCGGCGACGAGTTTGCGGATGCGGTCATCCACAACGGCAACCGGCTTGGCGACTTTATGCAGCCGCGGATCAGGGTATTGCAGGATATTCAGTAGGGCCATGATGCTTGGCAACAACGGTTGCTGAAGGCCACGCTAACGAGGGGTTGCCTTCAATTGCGATCGCCTGGAATGTCATGCAGAATCGGGGGCGCTATCCGCCACATGGCTTAGGAAAAAGCCTGACGAATGTTGGATGCCATACCCCTCTTGCTGCAGCGCAGAACTGCGTACAGCCGCGGCGGTGAGGCGTCGAACAGGCACGCGGACCACCCGCCGATTCTTCATAGAATAATGCGCCATCGTAACACACCGATGCACTCTCAGCCCGCCATGCAAACTGCCACGAAAGCGCGCCAGCCTTACGTTTGCGCCCTGTCGGCGCTTGCCGCGGCAGCGCTTTTCTGCATGGGCACCGCCCACGCCGCCGAGCGCACTGTGACGCCGGCGCAACAGGCGCAGGCCGCGACGGCTGCCCAAGCGGGCATCCCCGAATCCGAACTGTCCGCCACCGCGCCAGCGCAGTACACCGTGCGCCGTGGCGACACGCTTTGGGCCATCTCGGGCAAGTACCTCAAGCGGCCTTATCGCTGGCCCGAACTCTGGGGCATGAACCGCGAGCAGATCCGCAACCCGCATCTGATCTATCCGGGCCAGATCCTGTATCTGCATCACGCCAATGGCCGCGCCTGGCTGTCGAGTTCGCCGGCATCGGCGGATGGCAGCACGGTGCGCCTGTCGCCGCATACCCGCGTGTCGGGACAGGACGGCGATGCCATCTCCAGCATTCCGGCCGCCGCCATCGAGCCGTTCCTGACCCAGCCGATCGTGGTGGACGAAGAAACGCTGGCCACGCCGGCGCGCCTCTTCTCGCTGCCCGAAGGCCGTGTTTATCTGGGCAAGGGCGAAAACGCCTACGCTCGCGGCCTGCCCGAAGGCGAAGGCGGCCAAGCGGGTACCGAGTGGCAGGCGTATCGCCCGGTTCGGCCGCTCAAGGACCCGGTGACCGGCAACGTGCTCGGCTACGAAGCGGACTTCCTCGGCACGTTGCGCGTGGTGCGCGCGGCGACCGGCCCGCAGGCGGTCACCAAGATGGAAGTGCTGTCGTCCAAGGAAGAAATGGGCGTCGGCTCCCAGCTGATGCCGCTGCCACCGCGCGTGCCGGTGCGCTATACGCCGCATGCGCCGGAGGGCAACGTGCACGGCGCGGTCGCCAAGGTGACAGGCGGCGTGCGTTTTGGCGGCACCGACCAGGTGATCGTGCTGAACATTGGCAGCCAGCAGGGTCTTGAGCCGGGCCACGTGCTGTCGCTGGCGCGCGCTGGCGCGCTGGTAAAAGACGCCACCGCCGGCAACGAGGCCGTGCAACTGCCGGAAGAACGCTACGGGCTGGCCTTCGTGTTCCGTGTGTTTCCGCATGTGGCCTATGCGCTGGTGACGGACGCCTCCAACACCGTGGAAGTGGGCGACAGCGTGAGCAACCCGATGTCGCCGCAACCCTGAACTACGCGCTTACTGCAGTCCTCGATTTGACCGATGCATCCCAGGCCGCGGCACCCGCCGCGGCCGATTCCACGGCTTCCCTCTCCTGCACGCGCGATCCGGCCGAACTGGCCGCTTGGCTGCGTCTGACTGAAACCCCCGGCGTCGGGCCCGTTGCCGCGCGGCAGTTGCTGGCGGCCTTCGGGTTGCCGCAAGACATCTTCGCCCAGCCGTATGCCGCGCTCGCCAAGGTGTTGCCCGAGCGGCAAGCGCGTGCGTTGCTCGCCGAGCCCGACGAAACGCTTGCGGCACTGATCGAGCGTACCGTCGCCTGGGTGAACGAGCCCGGCAACGCCATTTTCACGCTGGCCGATCGCGGCTACCCGCCACGTCTCCTTGAACTGCCGGACCCGCCGACCTTGCTGTACACGAAGGGCGATGCTTCGTTGCTGCGTGCGGCAGCGGTGGGCGTGGTGGGCGCCCGCAGCGCCACGGCAGCCGGCATCGACAACGCCCGGGCATTTTCTCAGGCGCTGTCGGCGGCGAGCGTGACCGTCGTGTCGGGCTTGGCGCTGGGCATCGATGCGGCCGCGCATGAGGGCGCGCTGGCCGGCCCGGGAAGCACCATCGCAGTCGTGGGTACGGGGCTGGATGTTGTTTACCCGGCCCGCAACCGGGCGCTGGCGCATCGCATTGCCGAGGCTGGCGTGATCATCTCCGAATACCCGCTGGGGATGGGCGCACGTGCCGAGAACTTCCCGCGCCGCAATCGACTGATCTCCGGCTTGGCGCGCGGGCTGCTGGTGGTGGAAGCTGCGGCGCAGTCCGGCTCGCTGATCACGGCGCGGCTGGCCGCCGAACAGGGACGCGATGTGTTTGCGATTCCCGGGTCGATCCATTCGCCGCTGGCCAAGGGCTGCCATCTGTTGATCAAGCAAGGCGCCAAGCTGGTGGAAACCGCCGCCGATATTCTCGATGAACTCGGCTGGGGGCGTGCTGCAGCGCCGGCCAAGCGTGTGGCGCGCACCGCCACGGTCCAGGCTCCCGAGACTGCGCCGGTCCCCGCCCGCGCGGCGCCGACCGGGGCTGAAACGGCGTTGCTCGACGCGCTCGGCTTTGACCCCGTCGATCTGGATACCTTGTGCGAGCGCACCGGACAGGCGGCGGCCGCGCTGTCCGCGCAGCTTCTGGCCCTGGAGTTGGATGGCCGCGTCGAGCGTCAGCCCGGCGGGCGCTTCCTGCGGCTTCCGTAAAAGCGTGCCTACAATAGGCGCGACCCCCTCGCCACGCTGCTCATCGTTCAGCCCCGTTTTTCATGCCACTGCTCTCGCCCGACTCCGACGCCGCTGCACTCCACGCGGGCATCCGCGCCGGGCAACTGCTGGTCGCGTGCCTGTGCGCAGAGTGGTGCGGTTCGTGCCGCAGCTATCGCACGACCTTCACTGAGCTCGCGGCGCGGCATCCGGAGTGCTGCTTCGTCTGGGTCGATGTGGAAGACCATGCCGACGCGCTGGGCGATTTCGACGTGGAAAACTTTCCGACCCTGCTGGTGCAGCGAGGGAGCGATGTGTTGTTTTTCGGCCCGGTCTTGCCCCACGCGGGTGTTGTTGAGGGATTGCTTTCGCGTGATCTGAGCGCGGCTTCGGCGGTGGCTGCGGCCCCTGACTTGCGAGGCTGGCTGCTGGAATCGGCGTGATCGCAAGCCTTGACAGGGCCAAGCGCCGCATGCGCCACTCTATTGCGCCTGAAAAGGAACCGCGCTTATGATTGGCGGCCAAATTTGGGCCGACCGAACAAGAAGGGCGTCCAAATAGGTGCGGTGACGGGCGTCCCCGGCACTTGAAGTCGGCAGGCGTTGCCATAAGACTCTAAAAAACACGCGAACGGTCGTTATAGAAAAGCGACTTCTTCTTTACCCGATCACTTGCGATCGCCAGGATCCGCTCACATGTCCAAGGCTCTCATCATTGCCGAAAAACCGTCGGTCGCCGCTGATATCGCGCGCGCGCTGGGTGGCTTCACCAAGCACGACGAGTACTTTGAGAGCGACGACTACGTCCTCTCCTCGGCGGTTGGCCACCTGGTCGAGATTGCCGCGCCGGATGAATACGAAGTCAAGCGCGGTAAATGGAGCTTCGCTCACCTGCCCGTGATCCCGCCGCACTTTGATCTGCGCCCGATCGCCAAGTCCGAGTCGCGCCTGAAGGTGCTGACGCGCCTGATCAAGCGCAAGGACGTGACCAGTCTGATCAACGCATGTGACGCGGGGCGCGAAGGTGAGTTGATCTTCCGCCTGATCGCGCAACACGCGAACACCAAGTTGCCGGTGAAGCGGCTGTGGCTGCAGTCGATGACGCCGCAGTCCATCCGTGATGGCTTTGGCAAGCTGCGCAGCAACGAAGACATGATGCCGCTGGCGGACGCCGCGCGCTGCCGTTCCGAGGCCGATTGGCTGGTCGGTATCAACGGCACGCGCGCCATGACGGCGTTCAACAGCAAGGGCGGCGGCTTCTTCCTGACCACCGTGGGCCGCGTGCAAACGCCCACGTTGTCGATCGTCGTGGAGCGCGAAGAAAAGATCAAACGCTTCGTGCCGCGCGATTACTGGGAAGTGCGCGCCGAATTCATCGCCGCCGCTGGTCTGTACGAAGGCCGCTGGTTCGACCCGAAATTCAAGAAAGACGAGTTCGATCCCGAGCGACGAGACTCGCGCCTGTGGAGCGAGGCCGAGGCCAAGAGCATCGTGGCCGCGTGCCGCGACAAGCCTGGCACCGTGACCGAAGAGTCGAAGCCGTCAACGCAGATGTCGCCGGCGCTGTTCGACTTGACCAGCCTGCAGCGCGAGGCCAACGGCCGCTTCGGCTTCTCGGCCAAGAACACGCTGGGCCTGGCGCAGGCGCTGTATGAAAAGCACAAGGTGCTGACCTACCCGCGTACCGATTCGCGCGCGCTGCCCGAAGACTACATGGGCACGGTCAAGCAGACCCTCGACATGCTGGGCGAAAGCTCGCCCAACTACCTGACGCACGCGAAGAAGATTCTCGCCAACCAGTGGGTCAAGCCGAACAAGCGGATCTTCGACAACAGCAAGATCAGCGATCACTTCGCCATCATCCCGACGCTGCAGGCACCGAAGAACCTGTCGGAGCCGGAGCAGAAGCTGTACGACCTGGTGGTGCGCCGCTTCCTGGCGGTGTTCTTCCCGGCGGCCGAATACCAGGTCACCACCCGCGTGACCGAGGTGGCAGGGCATCACTTCAAGACCGAAGGCAAGGTGCTGGTGAACCCGGGCTGGCTGGTCGTCTATGGCCGCGAGGCGCAGGGCGAAGATGCCAACCTTGTGCCGGTCGCCAAGGACGAGAAGGTCAAGACGGACAAGGTCGAGCCGGTGGGCCTCACCACCAAGCCGCCCGCACGCTATAACGAAGCGACACTGCTTTCTGCCATGGAGGGCGCCGGCAAGCTGGTCGACGACGACGCGCTGCGCGAAGCCATGGCCGGCAAGGGCCTGGGCACGCCAGCCACGCGCGCGGCCATCATCGAAGGGCTGTTGACGGAAAAGTACCTCGTGCGCGAGGGCCGTGAGCTGATCCCGACGGCCAAGGCCTTCCAGCTGATGACGCTGCTGCGCGGCCTGGGCGTGGAAGAACTGACGCAAGCGGAGTTGACCGGCGGCTGGGAGCACAAGCTTTCCCTCATCGAGCGTGGTCAGCTGGAGCGCGACGAATTCATGCGCGAGATCGCGCAGATGACGCAGCAGATCGTCAAGCGCGCGAAGGAATACGACAGCGACACCATCCCCGGCGACTATGCGACGCTTTCCACGCCATGTCCGCAATGCGGGCACGTGGTCAAGGAAAACTACCGCCGCTTCGCGTGCAGCCACTGCGACTTCTCGATCAGCAAGATTCCGGGTGGACGCCAGTTCGAGCTGGACGAGGTCGAAGAATTGCTGACCAACAAGACCATCGGCCCGCTGCAGGGTTTCCGCAGCAAGATGGGCCGGCCGTTTGCGGCCATCCTCAAGCTGGCGCAGGAAGACGGTCACTGGAAGATGGAGTTCGACTTCGGTCAGAACGACGAAAACGATGGCGAGCCGGTCGATTTCTCCGGGCAGCAAAGCGTCGGCCACTGCCCGAAGTGCAACGGCAACGTCTACGAGCACGGCCTGAAGTACGTGTGCGAGAACGCCGTGGCGCAGCCCAAGACGTGCGATTTCACCACCGGCAAGATCATCCTGCAGCAGGAGATCAGCCGCGAGCAGTTGGCCAAGCTGCTGACCGAGGGCAAGACCGACCTGCTGACCGGCTTCAAGTCGGCGCGCACGGGCCGTAACTTCAAGGCGTTCCTGGTCAAGCAGCCGGACGGCAAGATCGGCTTCGAATTCGAACCGCGCGGCGAAGGCAAGGGCAAGCCGGGCGCCAAGACTCCGGCGAAGAAGACCACGGCCGCCGCCAAGACGCCCGCTGCCAAGAAGGCGCCCGCCAAGACCGCAAGCAAGACGGCCGCCAAGAAGACCCCGGCGCGCAAGAAAGCCGCTGAAGCCGAGGCCGATGAGGAAAGCACCAGCGAAACCTGATCGCGGTTTCGCTGGCATCAAAGTAAACGGGAGGACACTGTCCTCCCGTTTTGTTTTGGCGATGCGGCTTGGCTTATGCGGCTTCGCTCAGGCCGCGGCCGGCGCGCGCCTCGCTGTGCTTGACCTCCATCGCCTGGGCCAGCATGTAGTCGATGAACGTTCGGACCTTCGTCGGCAGGAACTTGCGGCTTGGGTACACCAGCGACAGCGACCGATGCGGCAGCTTGTATTGCGGCAGCACGCGCACCAGTCGTCCGGATTCCAGATCCGGCCGCGCCATGTACGACGACAGAATCGCGATGCCCATGTCGGCGAGCACGGCGCGGTGCATCAGTTCGGCATTGCTCGTGACGAGCGAGGGCTGCACGGGCACCGAGATCGACTGGCCGTCGGGCGTGCTCATCTCCCATTCGTGACGCAGCTGCGGGTGCCACATCGCAATGACACGGTGCTCGGCAATATCTTCGGCGCGCTGCGGCGTGGAATGCTGGCGGAGGTAGGCCGGCGTGGCGGCCATGACCATCTCGGCGGAAATCATCCGGCGCGCGACCAGGTGCGAGCCGAGGCCGAGTTCAGAAACCATGATGCCGACGTCGCGGCCATCCTCGACGATGTCGATCGGCCGGTCGGACAGCGCCACGTCAAACGTCACCTCGGGATAGAGCTGCTGGAAGCGCGCCAGCAGCATGGGCAGCACGTGCAGCCCGAACATGACGGGGGCGACGATGCGCAGGCCGCCCACCAGCGCCTGGCTGCGCGAGGTGGCCAGCGATTCGGCCTCGTCAATGTCGAGCAGGATCTGCGCACAGCGCTGCAGGTAGGTTTCGCCCACATCGGTCAGCGACAGGCTGCGCGTGGTGCGGTTGAGCAGGCGCGTGCCGAGATGCGCCTCCAGGTCGGCCACGTAGCGTGTGACCACGGCATTGCTCATCGACAGATGCTGGGCTGCCCGGGCGAAGCTGCCAAGCTCCACGACCTTGGAAAACACCCGCATCGACTGCAAACGATCCATTCCAGCCTCTCACATAATTTGTTGTCAAAAATAGAACAAATCTGTCACGACAGCAAATATTTAATATTGTCACAAGCAATTCACTGCCTAGGGGCGATCCCAAAATGTGAGCGCACGCTCCGTTCAGAACGTCGGCCGGGGTTGTGTTCACGTTGATTCATTGCCATGGCTGGATATCCGACTTCTCACCGATTGACGCCGCAGCAGATTTGCGCCGAGACTCTATACCGAGCGGTAGATTTTTGTGGAATTCATCTTGCGCAAAGTCATGTTGGGCCCGAACCGTGGATGGAACAGGGTTTTGCGCAAATCGGTGCGGCGTTGCGCAGACAGCTTCGCCATACTCGAACGATGGACGCCGCCTACCCTGACCCGCATGAGCGCCCCGCAACGAGGGCAGCCATCACGGCCGATGTATCGCCCTGCGATGCCTGCGGCCGAGGAGACACCACATGACCATCCAGAACCGCGAACCGGTCAACTATCTCGCAGGCGAGATGCCGCTGCACCGGTATTGCGCCCACCATGCGCAGCAGACGCCCGAGCGCATCGCCCTGTTGTGGTACGGCCGCACGATCTGCTGGCGGGAGCTGGATCAGGCCTCGACACGGCTGGCGGTGCAACTGCGCCGCTTGGGCGTGACACGCGGCGACCGCGTTGCATTGTTTCTGCACAATTGTCCGCAAGCCATCGTGGCGCATCTGGCCACGGTCAAGCTGGGGGGCATCGTTGTGCCGTGCGGGCCGCTGTCGCGCCAACACGAGCTGCGCGACCAACTGGCCGATTGCGGCGCCAAGATTCTGGTGGCCGCTGCAGACCTGATGCCGATCGTCGAGGCCGCCCGGCCGGGGACGTCGGTCACGACCGTCATCACGACGCGCTATGCCGATCTGCAGCCTTCGCAGCCGGCCTGCCGCAAGGCGCTGGCCGTGCCGCCCGAGTTGATTGCGGCCGATGCCTCGTCGGCGCCGCCGCTCAAGAACAGGCCGGGCGCCGCACAGCTTGACCTGATGCAATTGATGGCTGAGCCCGTGGATGTAGCCGAGCGCAACGCCGTGGCGGCTATCGAGGTGAGTCTGGACGACGTTGCGCTGATGGTCTACACGTCGGGCACCACCGGCCGCCCGAAGGGCGCCATGCTCACGCACCGCAACGCACTGTACAAGACCGCCGTCACGGTGCAGGTCAGCGGCATCCATGCCGCGGACGTGATGCTGGCGGTGGCGCCGCTGTCTCACATTGCCGGCATGCTGATGGGCATGAACGTGATGCTGTACTCCGGTGCGACGACCATCCTGCTCTATCGGTTCGATCCTCTGGCCGTGCTGCAGGCGATCGACCGCTACCGCGTGACACGCTGGTACAGCATGACGCCGATGAATCTGGCGGTCATGGCGCATCCGGACGCGGCGCAGTACCGCATGGAATCCTTGGTGGCCAACCCATGCACCAGCTTCGGTGTCACCCTGACCGAAGCGATTGCCGAGCAGTGGCGTGCTTTTGCTGGCCCGCAATGCCGCATCTACGAAGCCGCCTATGGGCTGTCGGAAACCCACACCTGCGACGCCATCACGCCCGCCGAGGCTCCGCGCTGGGGTTGGCACGGCAAGATCGTCCCGCAGACCGAGGTATGCATCGTCGACCCGCACACCGGCGCGGAATTGCCCCCGGGCCAAGCCGGCGAGATCACCATCCGCAGCCCCGGCGTGTTCCGCGGTTACTGGCAGCGCGACGATGCCACGCGTGCCGTCCTGCACAACGGTTTTCTGCGCACCGGTGATATCGGCCAGGTCTCGCCCGACGGCTACCTGCAATGGCAGGGGCGCATCAAGGAAATGATCAAGGTGTCGGGCTACAGCGTGTTTCCGGAAGAGGTCGAGGCGCTGCTGTCGCGCCACCCCGGCATCCGCCAAGTGGCCGTGACGCCAATTCCCGATCCCGACAAGGGCGAAGTCGTGTGCGCGCATGTGGTACCGATGAACGGCGTGACGCTCTCGGAAGCCGAGCTGATCGCCTGGTCGCGAGACAACATGGCGCCATACAAGGTGCCGCGGCGCGTGAAGTTCCACGATGCGCTGCCCGCTACCGCAACGGGCAAGGTGCTGCGAAGGTTGCTGCGCGAAGAAGCCGTCGCCGCCTGAAAGCAAAACGGCCGCCCAATTCTGGCGGCCGATTTTTTTCAGGTCTGTACGAAGCGTTTCTGTCGGGCGATGCTCATGAGGATGCCGATGCCCATGCCCAGCGTGACAAGCGCCGTCCCCCCGTAACTGATGAGCGGCAGCGGCACGCCCACCACCGGCAGGATGCCGCTCACCATGCCCATGTTGACGAAGGCGTAGGTGAAGAAGATCAGCGTGATCGACCCTGCCAGCAGGCGCCCGAACAGTGTGCCCGCATTGGCGGCAATGAAGAGCCCGCGCAAGATCAGCAGCAGATAGAGGAACAGCAGCACGCCGTTGCCCACCAGCCCGAATTCCTCTGAATACACCGCGAAGATGAAGTCGGTGTGCTTCTCGGGGATGAACTCCAGGTGGGTTTGCGTGCCCTTCAGCCATCCCTTGCCCGTCACGCCGCCCGAGCCGATAGCGATGATCGACTGGATGGTGTGGAAGCCCTTGCCCAGCGGGTCGGTGGTCGGGTCGAGCAGCGTACAGACGCGGTGTTGCTGGTAGTCGTGCAGGATCGGCCAGTTCACGCCCGGCGCGCAAATGCGCGATTCGAACGACACCACCAGCGTGATCGCCGTGACAGCAACCACCAGCACCGGCACGATCAGCCGCCAAGACAGCCCGGCGAAGTAGATCACGTAGATGCCTGCCGCCAGGACCAGCAGCGCGGTGCCCAAGTCGGGCTGCTTGGCGATGAGCCCGACGGGAATCAGCAGCAGCAAGGTGGCCGCCAGATAGTCGTACCAGTGGATCACGCCCTCGCGCTTCTGGAAGTACCACGCCAGCATCAGCGGCATGGCGATCTTCATGATCTCGGAAGGCTGCACCACCACGCCGATATTGAGCCACCGCCGCGCGCCCTTGCGGATCAGCCCGAACGCCGCCACGCCAATCAACAGCGCCACGCCCACGGTGTAGAGCGGCACGGCAAAACGCATCAGTGTCTGCTGCGGCAGGTTGGCGATGATCCACATCAGCACGAACGACAGCAGGATGTTGCGGACCTGGTCTTCCACCCGGCCCGGCATGTCGATGGCGGCCGAATACAGGGCCACCAATCCCGTCCCGAGCAGCAGGAAGACGATCAGCGCCAGCGGGCCGTCGAAGCCGGTGAAGAGCGACTTGATGACGTTGAATATGCGGCGCTTGTCCAGTTTGTTCATGGCGAAATCCTCAAGCGCAAATATCAGGGCGCGGCCGGCTTGGAGGCCGGTTTCTGCGCGGGCTTCGACGCCGGCTTGTTGCCGGGCTTGGCGTCCTTCGCACCCTTGGGGGTGGTGGCCGGAGCCGAAGCCGGTGCGGCCGCGTTGCCACGTCCGCGCGGCGGCAGTTCGGGTGCCGGTTGTGCATGCGACAGCGCTTGCAGCACTTGGGCGTCCAGCGTGGCCGGGGCGACAGCTTCGGCGCTGGTGCCGGCCTCGCGCAGGGCCGGTGCCAGCAGGTCGGGCGACAGCGGCGGCACGCTGCGTGCGGCGCCCGCCGGAACCGACGACGCGGTCGGCGCCGAAGCGGCGGCCACGGCAGTGGCGGAGGAGGCTGCCGTGCCTGAAGCGGATGTGACCCCGGATGCCGGCTCTGCAGCCACCGCCGGCGCGGCGGTGGCGCTGGCGATGGTGGCCGTCTTGCCCGTCGAGAACACGCTCGGCGTATCCACCGGCGGTTGCTGCTGGGGTTTCGGCGCGGTGGCAGCCAGCTCGGCGGGCCACTTGCCGGTCAGGTAGTAGTCCATGACCGCACGTGCAATCGGCGCGGCCGAGGCAGCGCCGAAGCCCGCGTTTTCCACGATCAGCGCCAGCGCGATCTTCGGATGGTCCGCCGGCGCAAACGCCTCGAACAGTGCGTGGTCGCGCTTGTTTTCAGGAATGGCGTGGTGGTTGTACTTTTCGTTCTTGCCCAGCGAATACACCTGCGCCGTGCCCGTCTTGCCCGCCGACACATACTGCGCACCGATGAACGCCTTGGCCGCCGTGCCTGCCTGGTTCACGCCCACCATGGCGCGCTTGATTACGTCGATGTTGGCCTGCTTGAGCGGAATCCGGTAGCTCTCCGTCGGCACCGTCAACGAGCGCGACTTGGACAGCGAATCTTCAACCGCCTTCACCAGGTGGGGCTTCATCACCACGCCATTGTTGGCCAGCGTCGAAATCGCATGCGCGAGCTGCAGGATGGTGAAGTTGTTGTAGCCCTGGCCGATGCCTAGCGAGATCGTTTCGCCGTCGTACCACTTCTGCTGTTCCGGGCGCTTGTAGGCTTTGCGCTTCCAGTCCGTGGAGGGCAGGATGCCGGTGCGCTCGCCTTCGATGTCGATGCCCGTGACTTGCCCGAAGCCGAACGGCTTCATGAAATCGTGGATGGCATTGACGCCCATGTCGTTGGCGAGCCGGTAGTAATACGTGTCGCACGACGCCACGATGGAGCGGTACATGTCGACCCAGCCGTGCCCGCCCGGCGCGTCGTCGCGAAAGGTGTGATTGCCGAGCGTGAACGAGCCTGGGTCAGCCATGCCCCACTGCGGCGTGCGCTTGCCCAGCTCCAGCGCGCCCAGCGCCATAAAGGGCTTGTACGTCGACCCGGGCGGATACGTGCCGCGCAGCGGGCGGTTCAGCAGCGGCTTGTCCGGCGAGTTGTTCAGCTCATTCCAGGTCGCGCTGTCGATCCCTTCAATGAACAGGTTCGGATCGAACGTTGGCTTGGAGACGAAGGCGAGGATGTCGCCCGTTTCCGGCTCGATCGCCACCAGGGCGCCGCGCCGGTTGCCGAAGAGTTGCTCGGCCAGCCGCTGCAGGTTGATGTCGAGCGACAGGATCAGGTTGTTGCCCGGCGTTGCCTGCGAGGTGGACAGCGTGCGGATCGGCCGCCCGCCCGCACTCACTTCCACCTCTTCGTAGCCGGTCAGGCCGTGCAGCTCGGTTTCGTAGCTCTGCTCGATGCCGACCTTGCCGATGTATTCCGTGCCGCTGTAGTTGTTGGAATCCTTGCGCGGGTCGTACGCCACGCCCGGCTGGCTGTTGGCATCGCTCATGTTGTCGATGCGGTCCAGGTCGCGCTCGGAGATCCGGCCGATGTAGCCGATCACGTGCGACGCCGAGTCGCCCAGCGGGTATTGGCGGAACAGCCGCGCATGCACATCCACACCCGGAAAGCGGAAGCGCTGCGCCGAAAAGCGCGCGACTTCCTGGTCCGTCAGCTGACTGCGGATCGGCAGGCTTTCGAAGCTGCGCGCATCTTCCATCAGACGCTTGAAGCGGCGGCGGTCGCGCGGCTGGATATCGACCACCTGGGCAAGCTGGTCGATCGTGTTATCGAGCGTGTCCTGCAGCTTGGAAGGCGTGATCTCCAGCGTGTAGGCCGAATAGTTGCGCGCCAGCACCACGCCGTTGCGGTCCATGATGATGCCGCGGTTGGGCTCGATGGGCGCGACCGAGATGCGGTTGTCTTCCGCCTTGGCCGAGTACTGCTCGTGCTTGACCTGCTGCAGCCAGAAGAAGCGCGCCAGCAGCAGCCCGAAGCAGACGAGCACGAACAGGGCGGCCGCCGCCAGCCGCAGGCGGAAGCGCGACAGCTCCTGTTCGACGTTGCGGATTTCGGTCATGCCAGGTGAAGGCGAATAGCGGAGTGCATCAGATCGGCCGCCTTAGATGGGCCGAGTTTCGTCGACGCTTTCCGGGCGACGCTGCGGCGCCAACAGGAAGGCGTTGGCGAACGGCCAGAGGGCAGCTTCGATCAGCGGCGGCAGGATGACCTGCCAGTCCGGCAGGTGCGCGCCCATCAGCAGTCGGATGACGATCGGCACGGCGTGCGCCAGCACCAGCAGCGGCAGCACGTGCAGCGCCTGCGACAGTACCGAGAACCACAGCACGCGCCGGTGAATCGTGATCGCGAAGTACGACAGCATCGTGTAGGCCATCGCGTGTTCACCCAGCAGACGTGCTTCGTGCACGTCCATCAGCAGGCCGAGCAGAAAAGCCACCACCATGCCCACACGTCGCGGCTGGTGGATGTTCCAGAACACCAGCACGAGCGCCACCAGATCGGGAATCCACTGCATGTGGCCCCACGGCATCAGGTTGAAGAGAAACGCCAGCACGAAGCTGAACGCGATGAAGCCAGGGTTGACCGGGCGCAGCAGGTATTGGGGCGAGTTCATGATCGATGGCCTCGCTTCAGCGTTTTTGCGCTGAATCGGTGTCCAGCGGGTTGCCGTCGGCGTCGGTCGGGCGCGGCGGCGGGGCGTTTTCTTCGGCTGCTGCCGCGGGCGCCGGCACGTTGGCTTCGGCGGCCGCGCGTGCGGCGCGGTCCTTCTCTTCTCGGGCGTCGCGAGCGGCGTTCTTGCCCTTCGGGGCAGGCGGGGGCGACAGATCCGTCGGCGGCGGGAAACCCGATTCGTACTTCACGATCAGCAGGTGCCGGTTGCTGCGGATACCGGCTACCGGTTCGCAGATCACGCGCGAGAACGCGGTGTCGGCCTTGCGCTCGATCTGCGAAATGCGCGCCACCGGCAGCCCCGCCGGATAGACGCCATCCAGCCCCGACGTGACCAGCAGGTCGCCCTGTTGCAAATCGGCCGAGGCGGCCATGAAGCGCAGGTCCAGCGCGCCCGGCCGGGCACCGCCAAAGGCGACGCTGCGCAGGCCGTTGCGCACCACTTCCACGGGGATCGCCTGGTCCTTGTCGGTCAGCAGCGTGACTTGTGATTCAAACAGCGATACGCGCGTCACCTGGCCGACCACGCCGCGGTCATCGATGACCGGGTAGCCCGCGCGCACGCCGTCCTTCGAGCCGCGATCGATCACGATGCGCTGCGTATAAGGGTCACGTGCTTCGTAGAGGACTTCGGCCGCTACCGTGGGCACCGCGGCGTGCTGCTTCAGATTCAGCAGCGTGCGCAGATTCCGGTTTTCGGCTTCGAGCTGCGAGGCGCGCAGCGATTGCTGCGCCTGGGCAACCGCCGATTCACGCAGGCTGCGGTTATCGACGGCCAGCTTGGTGGACGACTGCGTGTATTCGAGCGCGGCGCGTGCCGTATCGCGTGGAATCAGCACCAGGCGCTCGATGGGGTACAGGATGACCGACACGACTTGCCGGACCACGCCCAGCACCGACATGCGGGCATCGATCACCAGCAACGCAAGCGAAAGCGCGAGCAAGGCGACCAGCCGCGCGGTGGCGGACGGGCCCTGCTTGAAGAGGGGCGGCGGGGAGTAATCCATGACCCGGACGCTTCAAATGGGCACGGCAGACGCGTGACGGTCAACGTCAAGGTCAACGGCCTGCCGGCAACAGATTGGGTGTGGCGCTGGTGCGGTGCCGAAGCCCTGGGTGGGCGGAGCACGGCGCACCGGCGCGAGACGCATCTCAGCGGTCCGCGAAGGCGGCTGGCGTGACCAGAACGGCAGTCACGAAATCGGTCGCAACAGCGGAACGCGGATCGGCGTGGCGCATGGTCCCGTTATTCGTACGAGAAGATGCTGCCGAGCTTGTCCATGCGTTCGAGCGCCATGCCCGAGCCGCGCACCACGCAGGTCAGCGGATCTTCGGCCACCAGCACCGGCAGACCGGTTTCTTCGGCCAGCAGGCGGTCGAGGTCGCGCAGCAGTGCGCCGCCGCCGGTGAGCATCATGCCGCGCTCGGCAATGTCGGCGCCCAGTTCCGGCGGGGTTTGTTCCAGTGCGATCTTCACCGACGAGACGATCTGGTTCAGCGGATCCGTCAGCGCTTCCAGAATTTCATTGGACGACACCGTGAAGGCGCGCGGGATGCCTTCCGACAGGTTGCGGCCCTTCACTTCCATCTCGCGCACTTCCGAACCCGGGAAGGCCGAGCCGATTTCCTTCTTGATGGCTTCGGCGGTCTGTTCGCCGATCAGCATGCCGTAGTTGCGGCGGATGTAGTTGACGATGGCCTCGTCGAACTTGTCGCCGCCCACGCGCACGCTGCCCTTGTAGACCATGCCGCCCAGCGAGATGATGCCCACCTCCGTGGTGCCGCCGCCAATGTCCACCACCATCGAGCCCGACGGCTCCGACACCGGCAGGCCGGCGCCAATCGCAGCGGCCATCGGCTCTTCGATCAGGTAGACCTGCGATGCGCCGGCGCCCAGCGCCGACTCACGGATGGCACGGCGCTCGACTTGGGTCGAGCCGCACGGCACGCAGATGATGATGCGGGGGCTCGGGCGCAGCAGCTTGGTGTCGTGCACCATCTTGATGAACTGCTTGAGCATCTGCTCGGTGACGGTGAAGTCGGCGATCACGCCGTCTTTCATCGGGCGGATCGCCTCGATATTGCCCGGCACCTTGCCCAGCATCTGCTTGGCTTCCTTACCGACAGCCTGGATGGTCTTCTTGGCGTTCGGGCCGCCTTCCTGGCGAATGGCCACCACCGACGGCTCATCAAGGACGATGCCCTTGTCGCGGACGTAGATCAGGGTGTTGGCGGTGCCGAGGTCGATCGCAAGATCGTTGGAGAAATAGCTGCGCAAAAAGCCGAACATCGAATGAATCCTGTTTTTCGAGTCATGGGCGGCCCAGCAGCAGGATTGCGGTGCTACGGCTGCACCTACGCGCGGACGTCGCAAGGGCATGCCATGCGGTCCGATCCTGCTACTGCGCTCCCGGGAATGTCGCGGGCTCCGTGGTGATCGACGGTGGGGTGCCGTGGCACTGGCCATCCTGCCGAGGCTGGGCCGCCCGGAGAGGGGGCCCCCAAGGAACCTTTGATTAAGTGTCGCCTGATGGTGACGGTGCGACTGCCGGGAGGTTCCCGGGTACTTAATCAGAGGGTCCGTGACTGCACGAAGTCGCCTGCTGACTTAGAAATTTAGTCGGCAATCATACCTTATAATTCGGGCAATCTGCGGGTATTCGGCGGGCGTTTGGCGCCGAAATTGCGGCAAATCGGCGCTGTCGGGGCCCAACCTGGGCGCCCCTTGCGCGCAGTACCCGTCGCTTGCCGCACGTTGCCCGCCCGCCGCTGCACTCACTGACCCATTCCGATGGCACTTGAACTCTCCGACGTCAAACGCATCGCCCATCTCGCCCGTATCGAAGTCTCCGAGGGCGAGGCCGCGCAAACCCTCACGCAGCTCAACCAGTTTTTCTCGCTGGTCGAGCAGATGCAGGCCGTGGATACCACCGGCATCGAGCCGATGGCCCACCCGATCGAGCAGGTTCAGGCGCAAGCGCAGCGTCTGCGCGACGATGCCGTCACCGAGGCCGACCGCCGCGCCGACTACCAGCAATGCGCGCCGGCCACCGAGGCCGGCCTGTACCTTGTGCCCAAGGTGATCGAGTAACCCGCGGTAATCCGCGTAAACGGCGCGTCCGCGCTGGTCTTGAGCCCACTCCATTCGACGTCGCCGGCCGCTGCCGGCAGCCCATCCGAACGTATTCGATGACCGCATCCACGATCAAAGCCCTGTCCGCCCAACTCGCCGCCAAGGAGGTTTCGGCGGAGGAACTGGCGCGCCATTACCTGTCGCGCATCGAGGCGGGGGCGCACCTCAATGCCTTTACCCATGTCGACGCCGAGGCGACGCTTGCCCAGGCGCGGGCCGCCGACGCGCGCATTGCGGCCGGCAGCGCGGCACCGCTGACCGGCGTGCCCATCGCGCACAAGGACGTGTTCGTCACCCGCGGCTGGCGTGCCACGGCGGGCTCCAAGATGCTCGGCAATTACACCAGCCCGTTTGACGCCACCGTCGTCGAGCGCCTGGGGGCGGCCGGCATGGTGACGCTGGGCAAGACCAACATGGACGAATTCGCGATGGGTTCGTCCAATGAGAACTCGGCGTTCGGCGCGGTCAAGAACCCGTGGAACCTCGAGCACGTGCCGGGCGGCTCGTCGGGCGGCTCCGCCGCGGCGGTGGCGGCCGATCTGGTGCCCGCTGCAACGGGGACGGACACGGGCGGCTCGATCCGCCAGCCGGCATCGTTCTCGGGCATTACGGGGATCAAGCCGACGTACGGCCGCGTGTCGCGCTACGGCATGATCGCTTTCGCATCATCGCTGGACCAGGGCGGCCCGATGGCGCGCACGGCCGAGGATTGCGCGCTGCTGCTGTCCGCCATGGCCGGCTTTGACCCGCGCGATTCCACCAGCCTGGAACCCGGCCGCGGCGGCGACGTGGAAGATTTCGGCCGCCTGCTTGGCCAGCCGCTGCAAGGCGCCGATGCCGCCCGCCCGCTGGCCGGTCTGCGCATCGGCTTGCCCAAGGAGTATTTCGGCGAAGGCCTGGCCGACGACGTGCGCGCCGCGGTGCGCGCCGCGCTGGCCGAGCTGGAAAAGCTCGGCGCCACGCTGGTCGACATCAGCCTGCCGAAGACCGAACTGTCGATCCCGACGTATTACGTGATCGCCCCGGCCGAGGCGTCGTCCAACCTGTCGCGCTTTGACGGCGTGCGCTACGGTCACCGCGCGGCGGAATACCGCGATCTGGCCGACATGTACCGCAAGTCGCGCGCCGAGGGCTTTGGCTGGGAGGTCAAGCGCCGGATCCTGGTGGGCACCTATGTGCTGTCCCACGGCTATTACGACGCCTATTACCTCCAGGCGCAGAAGATCCGCCGGATCATCGCGCAGGATTTCCAGAATGCATTCGCGCAGTGCGACGTGATCATGGGCCCCGTCGCCCCGACCGTTGCCTGGAAGATCGGCGAGAAGAGCGATGATCCGGTGCAGATGTACCTTGAAGACATCTTCACCCTGTCGACCAGCCTGGCAGGCCTGCCGGGCATGAGCGTGCCGGCCGGTTTCGGCGCCAACGGTCTGCCGGTTGGCTTGCAGATCATCGGCAACTATTTTGAAGAGGCACGCATGCTGCAGATCGCGCACGCGTTCCAGCAGGCGACCGACTGGCACAACCGCCAGCCTGCGGCCTGAGGCCCATCCAGACGTCCGCTCCACGCAGGAGGCACGCATGAACCACCGCATCCGCACTGCACTCGGGCTGGCGCTTGCCGCCGGCCTGCTGGCGGCGTGCGTGCCGATTCCGCTGCCATCGCTTCCGGGCATCAGCCGCCCGTCGAAGCCGCCGCCGATCTCCGACCGCCGCATCGACATCAACGGCTACTGCAGCCAGACCGAAGAAGACGGTTTCCGCGAGCAGGCGACGCTCACCGTGGCCGACAACAACGTCAGCGCCATGCAATGGCAGTTGTGGGTCGGCCGGCGCGGTTCGTGTCAGTTCGACCTGTCGACGTTCCAGCAGACCAGGCGCCGCCCCAGCATCGAGCTGCGCGAGCGCAACGGCAATTGCACGCTGATGGTCTGGCAGGACCCGCGCCGCGTCACGCTGGCGCACGCCAACTGTGAAGCGCATTGCACGCCCGGCATCTATGAAGAAGCGTGGCCGGTGATGTTCGACCCGCAAACGGGCCAATGCGCCCGCAATGCCCGGTGATGCATAGATCGCTTCGCGTGCTGGCGGCGCTGGCCGGCGCCCTGGCGCTGCACGCGGTCGCGCAACCGACGCCGGACGCCGAAGGCGCTCTGCCGGATATGCCGGCTGCGCGGGCGCCATCGGCGGCGGAGTTGGGCGTGCAGACGGTGGAGATTCCCCGTGCGTCCATGAAAGACGCCGAGGATGCGCCGCAAACGCTGACCGCCTACTGGGTCGCATCGCCGGTCAAGGCCCCTGCGACCGGCGCGCCGGTGGTGATCGCGCTGCACGGCTGCAGCGGCCTCTATACGCAGGCCGGTGCGGATGCCAAGGCCTTGGGCTCGCGCTATCGGGGGTATGCGCAGTGGCTGGGTGCGCGGGGTTACGCGGTGGTGTTTCCCGACAGCTTCGGCCCGCGCGGCAAGCCGCACGGCATCTGCACCGAACGCACCGCCACGCGCGATATCAACGGTGCCGTGCGCCGCGCCGACGTGCTGGCGACGATCCGCTGGGTGGCGGGGCAGCCGGGCGTGGATGCGCGCCGCATCGTCCTGCTCGGCTGGTCCAACGGCGCGCAGGCCGTGCTGGAGGCGGTGGATGCCAGCCGCGCCTGGTCTGCCGATACGCCTGCCGTCAATCGCGCGGTGGCCTTCTATCCGGGCTGTGCATCGGCGCAGAAGCGGCCGGACTATCGGCTGAATGCGCCATTGCTGCTGCTGGCCGGCGGCAACGACGACTGGACCCCGGCGGATCACTGCCAGGCGCTGCAGACTGCCGTCCTGGCGCGGCAGCCGCAGGCGCGTTTCGAGCTGGACATGTTTGGCGGCGCGTATCACGGCTTCGACGGCACCGCCGCAGTCAAGGAGCGCAACGGCATCCCGAAGGGACGTCGCTATGGAACGGTCACCGTCGGTGGCGATCCGGCAGCGCGCGAGGCCGCGTTCGCGAAGCTCGCGGCGTGGCTCGATGCGCCGCACCCGTGATCGCAGCCAGGCAAGAACACCTGATTACCTGATTACCTGAACACCTGAGTACCTAGACATTCACACCACAACAATCGACAGGACACACGCAACATGCAATGGGAAGTGGTGATCGGCCTCGAGACGCACACGCAGCTCTCGACGGTCTCGAAGATTTTCTCCGGCGCGTCCACCGCCTTTGGCGCGGCGCCCAACACGCAAGCGGCGCCCGTTGACCTGGCGCTGCCGGGCGTGCTGCCGGTGCTGAACAAGGGCGCGGTTGAGCGCGCCATCGTGTTCGGTCTGGCCATCGGCGCCAAGATCGCGCCCAAAAGCATCTTCGCGCGCAAGAATTACTTCTACCCCGATCTGCCCAAGGGCTACCAGATCAGCCAGTACGAAATTCCGGTGGTACAGGGCGGCACGCTGACCTTCCAGGTGGAAGGCAAGAACGGCCAGCCCGGTTATGAGAAGACCGTGCAGCTCACGCGCGCCCATCTGGAAGAAGATGCGGGCAAATCGCTGCACGAAGACTTTGCCGGCATGACCGGCATCGACCTGAACCGCGCCGGCACGCCGCTGCTGGAAATCGTGACCGAGCCCGACATGCGCAGCGCGGCCGAGGCCGTTGCTTACGCCAAGGCGCTGCATGCGCTCGTGATGTGGCTGGGCATCTGCGACGGCAACATGCAGGAAGGCAGCTTCCGCTGCGACGCGAACGTGTCGGTGCGCCCGGGCCCGGATGCGCCTTTCGGCACACGCTGCGAAATCAAGAACCTGAACTCGTTCCGCTTCCTGGAAGAGGCGATCAACTATGAAGTGCGCCGCCAGATCGAGCTGATCGAAGACGGGGGCACCGTGGTGCAGGAAACCCGCCTGTACGATCCGGACCGCAAGGTAACGCGCTCGATGCGCAGCAAGGAAGACGCGCAGGATTACCGCTACTTCCCGGATCCCGACCTGCTGCCGCTCGTCATCGGCGACGATTGGATCGAGCGCGTGCGTGCCACGCTGCCCGAGCTGCCGGCGGCCATGGCTGCGCGCTTTGAGTCGGCGTACGGCCTGCCGAAGTACGACGCCAGCATCCTCACCGCCACCAAGGCGACGGCCGCCTACTTCGAGGCCGTCGTGGCGGATGCCGGCGCTGCGAACGCCAAGGCCGCCGCCAACTGGATCATGGGCGAGGTTGCCTCGAACCTGAACCGCGCCGATCTGGACATCGATGCCGCACCGGTCAAGCCTGCACAGCTGGCCAAGCTGCTCGCACGCATTGCCGACGGCACGATCAGCAACAACACCGCCAAGAAAGACGTATTCCCCGCCATGTGGGCAGGCGAGCACGGTGGCGATGCCGATGCGATCATCGACGAGAAGGGCCTGAAGCAGATGTCGGATTCGGGCGAGCTGGAGAAGATCATCGACGACGTGCTGGCAGCCAATGCCAAGTCGGTCGAGGAATTCCGCGCCGGCAAGGAGAAGGCATTCAACGCGCTGGTCGGCCAGGCCATGAAGGCCACGCGCGGCAAGGCCAACCCCGCACAAGTCAATGATCTGCTGAAGAAAAAACTGGGCGCAGCCTGATGAGCACCTCCACGATGAACGCACAAGACGTCGCCAACTACCTGCAGGCGCATCCGGCCTTTTTTGAAGAGCATGCGGAGCTGCTGGCCGCCATCCAGCTCACCAGCCCGCACAGCCATCGCGCCGTGTCGCTGCAGGAGCGCCAGATGGAGATCCTGCGCGACAAGAACAAGCACCTCGAACTCAAGCTGTCGGACCTGATGCGGCACGGCAACGAGAACGACCGCACGCAGCAGCGCGTACACGCATGGACGACGCGCCTGCTGGGCGAGGCCGACACGCATGCGCTGCCGTATGCCGTGCAGGATGGCCTGCGTGAAATCTTTGACGTGCCCGCTGTGGCGCTGCGCGTGTGGCAGGTCGGCGAAGAATTCGCGCATCTGGAAGTCGCGCAGGGCGTGAGTGAGGAAGTGCGCCTGTTTGCGACCGGCCTGCGCGCGCCGTATTGCGGCGCCAATGCCGGCTTTGAAGCCGCCGGCTGGCTTGATACGACCGATACCGGCGGCGCACCGATCGAATCGCTTGCCATCGTCACGCTGCGCGTGCCGGTGCGTGGGGATGCCGATGCCAGCGCCGCGCCGGCTTTCGGCCTGCTGGTACTCGGCTCGCCGGACGCCCGCCGCTTCCATGACGGCATGGGCACGACCTACCTCGCGCAGATCGGCGAACTGGCCGCTGCCGCGCTCAACCGCCTGCGCGACTGAGCGCAGCCCGCCGCATGCCGCAATCTGCATCCGCCGATGACCATGGCGCTCAAGCGCCGCATCCGCAGATTGCGGCGTACCTGGATGCGCTGAAGTTCGAGCGGCAGCTCTCGCCGCACACGCTGGAGAGCTACACCCGCGAGCTGGCCGTGCTGCAGCGCCTCGGTGCGCAGCACGCCGCCAATATCGACCTGACGCAACTGCAGTCGCACCACATTCGTCGCATGATGGCGCAACTGCATGGCGACGGCTTGTCGGGACGCAGCATTGCGCGGGCGCTGTCGGCGTGGCGCGGCTGGTTCAAATGGATGGCGCTGCGCGATGCCGCCGTCACCGCCAACCCGGTCGATGGCGTACGCGCCCCGAAGAGCCCGAAGCGACTGCCGAAAGCGTTGTCCGTCGAGCAGGCCGTCGCGCTGATGGAGCAACTGCCTGGCGACGATCCGGAGACGGTGCGCGATCGCGCTGTCAACGAGTTGTTCTATTCGTGTGGCCTGCGGCTCTCGGAACTCGTCAGCCTGGATATGCGACACGTGAAGGCCGGCGCGTATGAATCGGCGAGCTGGCTCGACCTCGAGGCCCGCGAAGTGCAGGTGCTTGGTAAAGGCAGCAAGCGGCGCACCGTGCCGGTGGGCACCAAGGCGGCGGAGGCGCTGGCCGCATGGCTGGCGGTGCGCGCGCAGCTTGCCAGGCCGGACGCGGCACCCGAAGACGCGCACGCGCTGTTTCTCTCGCCGCGCGGCAAGCGGTTGGCGCAGCGGCAGATTCAATTGCGCATGAAGCGCAACGCCATCGCGGCAGGTGTGCCGGCGGATGTGCATCCGCACGTGCTGCGGCATTCGTTTGCCACGCACATGCTGCAGTCATCGGGCGATTTGCGTGCGGTGCAGGAACTGCTCGGCCACGCCAGCATCGCGAGTACGCAGGTTTATACTTCGCTCGATTTTCAGCACCTGGCCAAGATCTACGATCAGGCGCATCCCCGCGCGAAGAAGAAGTAGCGCTGCCCGCTTTGCCGGGCGAACCATCCCAGTCGTATGCAAACCCTGATTCTCAAGCCCGGCAAGGAGCGCTCGCTGCTGCGCCGGCACCCGTGGATTTTCGCCAACGCCATCGATCGCGTGGAGGGCAAGCCCGCTTCCGGCGCGACTGTCATCGTGCGCGCACACAACGGCCACTTTCTGGCGCGCGCCGCGTTCAGCCCCGTTTCGCAGATTCGCGCGCGCGTGTGGTCGTTCGACGAAGCCGAGCCGGTCGACCACGCCTTCTTCAAGCGCCGCATCGCCGCCGCCGTGGCGTACCGCCGCGCGTGGGTGCACGACACCGACGCCGTGCGCCTCGTCATGGGCGAAGCCGACGGCCTTCCGGGCTTAATCGTCGACCAGTACGGCACGGGCGATGCTGGCCAGCTCGTCTGCCAGTTCAGCGCCGCCGGTGTGGAGCACTGGAAACAGGCGATCGTCGCCGCGCTCATCAAAGAGACGGGTTGCCCGAACGTCTACGAACGGTCGGACGTGAGCGTGCGCGAGCGCGAAGGCCTGGAGCAGATGACCGGCGTGCTGGCTGGCGCCGAACCGCCCGCCGATCTGTCCGCCACCGAGCACGGCGTACGTTATTACGTGGACGTGCGCGAAGGCCACAAGACCGGTTTCTACGTCGACCAGCGCGACAACCGCGCGCTCGTCGGCGCCTTGGCGCGCGATCGCGATGTGCTGAACTGCTTCTGCTATACGGGCGGGTTTTCACTGGCGGCGCTCAAGGGCGGGGCGCGCTCGGTGGTGTCGATCGACTCGTCGGGCGAGGCGCTGGCGGTGGCAGAGCGCAACGTCACGCTCAACGGCTTCGATCCGGCGCGCGCCGAATGGCTGGACGCGGACGTCTTCAAGTCGCTGCGCAACTTCCGCGCGGAAGGCCGCCAGTTCGACCTGATCGTGCTGGATCCGCCCAAGTTTGCGGCCTCGGCGCAGCAGGCCGATCGCGCGGCACGGGCGTATAAGGAGATCAACCTGGTCGGCATGCAGTTGCTGCGCCCGGGCGGCCTGCTGTTCACGTATTCGTGCTCGGGTGCAATCGACGCAGACCTGTTTCAAAAGATCGTCGCGGGCGCGGCGGCGGATGCCAAGGTCACGGCGCGTATCCAGCGCCGGCTGGCGGGCGGCGTCGACCACCCGCTGCTGACGAGCTTCCCGGAAGGCGAATACCTCAAGGGCCTGTTGCTGCAAGTCGGCTAGCAATTTGTCGCAATTTTTGGCTTGTCCTGGCAAGCCGCCATTGCGAAGATGCGGTCCTTCGTTTTCCGCATCACGTCGATGGCCTCCAATGCTGCCCATCACGCGACGGGTTGGGCAGCAGGACTGATTGCCGCCACCGTCGTCGCACAGGCTTCCCATACGTCTCTCAAACATCTCGGCAGCATTCTGGCGTTTTGCGCGGCGGTGGCCGGCAGCACTGCGCCTGACTGGATGGAGGTCGCCTGGTGGACCCGCGCCCGCCGTCTCTGGATCACGCATCGCACCGCCACCCATTGGGGCATCGGCTGGCTGGCGGCGCTGGTTCTGTCATACCAGGCGCTGGGCCACGCCCATCTGTGGGCACCGCTGCTGTTCGGCTTCGCCTGCGGCGGGCTGATGCACCTGCTGGCGGATTGGCCGAATCCGTTAGGCGTGCCCTGGATCTGGGGGCGCCATTCCCTGAATTTGTGGAAGAGCGGCCACTGCGATCTGATCGTGGTGATCCTGGCATGGGCCGCGGCATGCTGGCTCGTGCGGCCGTTGTGGGCCGTGACGGCAACGCGCTTGGTCGGGTGGTTCGCTCACGTGGCGCGATAAGGCAGCCGCATCGGCATTGTCTGATGGAAGGCGGGCTCGCGAACGACTAAGTTGGAACCGCCGGACGCCATGCGCCCGAATCCAACTCTGTTTGCGCAAGCGTTGCGCAAACGCCCTCACCGGGAGTCGTCGATGACACTGGATGTGACGCGCCAAGACCCTCGCTACAACACGCTCAAACATGGCTTCAACCTGCGCTGGCCGTCGACGGACGCGCAGGCCGCGAGCCGCATCGCCCTCATTGAAAAACCCGACGATGTGGCGCCCGCCGTGCAGCGCATCATCAACGCGGGCCAGCGCCCGACCGTGCGCAGCGGCGGACATTGCTACGAGGATTTCGTCTCCAACAACCCCGACGGCACGATCGTCGACCTGAGCCTGCTCGCCACGCCCGAGGTGCGCGCCGACGGTTCGGTGCGCATTCCGGCCGGTACGCAAAACTGGAACGGTTACCTGGAGCTGTACAAGCGCCACAACGTGACGCTGCCCGGCGGCTCCTGCTATTCGGTGGGCGCGGGCGGGCATATCTGCGGCGGTGGTTATGGGTTGCTGTCCCGCCTGCAAGGCCTGACGGTGGATTGGCTCTCGGCCGTGGACATCGTCACCGTGGACAAGACCGGCAAGGCAGCGGCCCGCACAGTGGATGCGGCGCACGATCCGGATCTCTTCCGTGCGTGCCGCGGCGCGGGCGGCGGCAACTTCGGCGTCATCACGGGCTACACCTTCGCCAAGCTTCCAGAGGCGCCGCAGGAAGTGGCCCTCGCCACCGTGGCTTTCGACTGGGCGACCATGACGCCGCAGCGCTTTGCCGAACTGCTGCGCATCTACGGCGAATACTGGGAGACGCGCGGCAAAGACCCTGACACCTGGGGCATGTTCTCGCTGCTCAAGCTCACGCACAAATCGTCGGGGCAGATCGTGCTGCTCACGCAGTTCTGCAACCCGGATGGCACGTGTCGCGATCTCTCTGTTCTCAATGATTTTCTGAACCGCTTCCAGGCTTGCGCGCCCACGCTGGTCAAAGGGCGGCCCCCCGGCTACGGCCCCGCGCACAGGCAGGGCGTGGGCCAGCTACTCTGCTCCAAGCCGCACACCATCGTGCAGTACGACTGGCTCACCGCCACGCAGTATCTGAACGGCTCGGGGGCCAATCAGCGCGGCAAGTACAAATCGGCCTATATGAAGCGCGGCTTCACGGCGCGCGAGGCGCAGCGCATCTACGCCCACCTCACGCGGACGATGCCGGGCGTCGATCTTAGCCAGTCGCTGCTGCAGGTCGATTCGTACGGCGGCGCCGTCAACAAGGCCGAGCGCATTGGCGATACGGCTGTGCCGCAGCGGGCGTCGATCATGAAGCTGCAATACCAGACGTACTGGACGTCTGCCGCCGACGATGCCGGCCACCTGCGCTGGATCGGTGATTTCTACCGCGACGTCTACGGCGCCCCCGATGTGCCTGCGCCGCATAGCGGTACGGCGTACCCCGGCGACCGGTACGAGGGCTGCTACATCAACTATCCGGACGTCGACATGCTCGCCTACCCGTTCTGGCCGCAGCTCTACTACGGCAGCGGCGACCTGTACGCGTTTCTGCAGGACGTGAAGCGCCGGTATGATCCGAACAACATCTTCCACCACGCGATGTCCGTGCGTGTTTGATGGAGCCATCCCATGACCAATCGTCTTCGTCGAACTTTCATGCAGTGGACTGGTAGCTTGCCTTTGTTGGGCGCTCTTCCCAAAACCGTCATGGCCCAGGCGGGCGAGCAACCCGCTGCGTCGGGTGTGCAGCCTGCGGGCAATGCCCGCCCTCCCCGCTTCGCCTATGTCGGTACTTACACGTTCAACGCACCGGGCGGCACTGCGGGCGGCCCGGCCGCTCGCGGTATTTATGTGCTGGCGCCGCGCGGCGATGCGTGGACCCAGGTGCAGGTGGTCGAAAGTGCCAATCCGTCGTTCCTGGCCGTGCACCCGAACCAGCGGTTCCTGTACGCCATCAATGAATTGGAGGTCTACGAGGGTCGCCCAAGCGGCAGCGCCGAGTCCTATGCGATCGACCCGCGCGACGGCAAGCTGACGCTGCTCAACCGCCAGCCGCTCTCTTTGTCGGGTACCAACCCTGCGCACGTGGTGGTGTCGCCGGACGGCAAACACCTGTGCGTGTCGATCTACAGCGGTGGCGCGTACAACCTCCTGCCGATCGGCGAGGACGGCAAGCTCGGCACCGTGTCCGGCATCTTCAAGGACACCGGCTCCGGCCCGCGCCCCGAACAGGAGGCGCCGCACGCGCACATGATGCTGTTCGACACCGCCGGCCAGCATGTGATCGGTACCGACCTTGGCACCGATCGCATCAACGTGTTCGCCATCGAGGGCGGCAAGCTCGCCCCCCGGGATCGCGCACAGCTCAAGCCCGGCAGCGGCCCGCGCCACCTGGCGCTGCATCCGCAAGGCAAGCTGCTCTACGTCATCAACGAACTCGAGGGCTCGGTTGCATGCCACGGTTACGACCCTGCCACCGGCCACGTACAGGAAGAGCGCCAACGCATCTCCACCACGCCTGCCGATTACACCGGGCAGAAGAGCGGCGCGGAACTGCTGATGCATCCGTCGGGGCGCTTCCTCTACGCCAGCAACCGGAAGCTGAAGTCCGATCATCCGCTGGCCGACAGCGTGGCCGCTTTCAGCATTGATGCCTCCGGCAAGCTGGCGCCGCTCCAGTACTGGAACGACGGTGTGCACTTTCCGCGCGCGATGACGATGCCGCCCGACGGCAGCCACGTCTACGTGCTCAACCAGAAGGGCGACACGATCCTGCGGCTGCGCATCGACGGGCAGACCGGCAAGCTGGATCAGCCCACGGTGGTGGCGAAGGTGCCGACGCCGGTGTGTCTGGTGTTTGCGGCATAAGCGCTACCGGCTCGCGGAAAGAAACCCTGGGCGGTGCAGGGCCGCCCAGTTGCAACTCAATTGCAGCAACCTGCGCCGCGTGGGACAATCCCGCACATGAATACCCCGGCGCCGCGCGACGATTTCGTCGCTTCGCAATCCCATTCGCCTGAAGAGGCTGCCCGCGCGCGTCTGCGCGGCCTGGGCAGCCGTGTGACCGAGCCGCGCGTGCGCGTGCTGGCCGTGCTGATGCAGGGCGTCGACCCGCTCTCGCACCAGGCTGTATGCGACGCGCTGCCGGACGATTCCGGCATCGATCGCGTGACGGTCTACCGCGTGCTGGACTGGCTTGTGACAGGAGGCATCGTCCACAAAACGGCGGGGGCGGATCGTGTTTTCCGCTTCAGCCTGACCGAGCACGATGCCGCTCGCGAAGCGGCGCACCGCTCGCACAGCCACTTCCACTGCACGCAATGCGGGCGCGACTTCTGCTTGGAGGGTGCCGAGCCGCCGGCCATGCCGAAGGCCGCCCTGCCCGCCGGCTTCGCAGCCGACCATGCCGAACTCACCATCAAGGGCGCTTGCGCGGATTGCGCGCGGCTAGGCGCCCTTCACAAGACAGGAAACGCACCATGTCCAAAATGATCCCGGTCACCATCCTGACGGGCTTCCTCGGCAGCGGTAAGACCACGCTGCTCAAGCGCATCCTGACCGAACAGCACGGTATGAAGATCGCCGTGATCGAAAACGAGTTCGGCGAAGAGAACATCGACAATGACATCCTCGTGCAGGACGGCAACGAGCAGATCGTGCAGATGAGCAACGGATGCATCTGCTGCACCATCCGCGGCGATCTGGTGAAGGGCTTGTCCGATCTGCTGACGCGCCGCGACAACGGCCAGATCCAGTTCGATCGCGTGGTCATCGAAACCACCGGTGTGGCGAACCCGGGCCCGGTCGCACAGACCTTCTTCATGGACGACGAGATCGCCAGCCGCTACCTGCTGGATGCCGTCATCACGCTGGTCGACGCCAAGCACGGCAACATGCAGCTCGACAAGCAGGAAGAGGCGCAGCGCCAGGTGGGCTTTGCAGACGCCATCTTCATCACCAAAAGCGATCTGGTGTCCGCCGCCGATGTGGATGCGCTGCGCCACCGCCTGCTGCACATGAACCCGCGCGCGCCGATCCGCACCGCCAACTTTGGCGATGCGCCGATCGACACCATTTTCGACCTGCGCGGCTTCAACCTGAATGCCAAGCTGGAGATCGACCCCGATTTCCTGCGTGAAGACGACCATGACCACAACCACGATCATGGTCACGACCACGCCTGCTCGGCCGATTGCGATCATGAGCACGACCACGACCACGGTCACGCGCCCGGTCATCAGCACCATCACGGCCACGCGCACCATACCGACCGCATCGCCTCGTTCGTCTTCCGCAGCGAACGGCCGTTCAACTACACCAAGCTAGAGGAGTTTCTCTCCGGCGTGCTGAACATCTACGGCGAGAAGCTGCTGCGCTACAAGGGCGTGCTCTACATGGAAGGCGTCGACCGCAAGGTCGTGTTCCAGGGCGTGCACCAGCTCATGGGCAGCGACGTCGGTGGCAAATGGGACGGCGAGACCCCTTCCAACCGGATGGTATTCATCGGGGTCGACCTGCCGCGCGAAACGATTCTGAAAGGATTGGAGAACTGCCTGGCCTGATTCGGCCGCTTTCCCCCTCCTTTTGGGTGGCCCCGCCGCGCGCTTTCAGGCAGAATCCGGGCCGGATTTTGTGTCCGTGTTTCTCCGATAGTTCGGTTAATATCGTTCAGCTACAATAGGTCGATTTAGAAGCACGTCGTCCGAAGCACGTCCGATAGGAGAGCAGGCGATGGTGACTAAGACCAAGGAAGGACGCGGCGCCAACGTTGGAGCCGGGCAGTCCGGAACGGAGTCGGCAGCAGCCCAGGCTGCGCCAGCCACCCGAAAAAAAGCGGCAGGGGGCGCCGCTGCGGGAGAGGCAAAAGGAGGCGCGCGGGGCGGCAAGTCCGCCGCCAGCCAGAATGAGTCCGACGCATCCCCGCGCAAGGACGACGCGATAGCCGACACGGCGCGCGATTTACCAGGATCATCTGCAGCAACCATGAGCAGCAAGAAACTACTCACCGAAGCCGAAATCCTGAAGATGAGCGACAAGGATTACATGAACGAGGCGCAGCTCGCCTTCTTCAAGGACCGGCTTGTAAAAATGCGCGATGAAATTCTCGCGAACGCCAACCAGACCACCGAGCACCTGCGCGAGACTGTGATCGTGCCGGACCCGGCAGACCGTGCCACCATCGAAGAGGAGCACGCGCTGGAACTGCGTACGCGCGATCGCGAGCGCAAGCTGCTCAAGAAGGTTGAACAGTCGATCGCCCGCATCGATGCCAACGACTACGGCTACTGCGACGAGACCGGCGAACCGATCGGCATTCCGCGCTTGCTCGCTCGCCCGACGGCCACACTGACGCTCGAGGCGCAGGAGCGCCGCGAAAAGCGCCAGAAGCTGATGGGTGACTGACGCACGCGTCGCATTTGTCTGACGCATTCATTTGATTTGGCAGCCCGGTAACTCACCGGGCTGTTTGCTTTGTTTGGCCACGACCCGAGGCCGCTGATCATGTCCCGTCCGCTTCCCGTTACCGTGCTGTCCGGCTTTCTGGGCGCCGGCAAGACCACGCTGCTCAACCACGTGCTCGCCAACCGCGAGGGCAAGCGCGTGGCCGTGATCGTCAATGACCTGTCGGACGTCAACATCGACGCGCAGCTCGTCGGTGATGGCACGGCCACCAGTGCGCAGCTTTCGCGCACCGACGAGCGCATGGTGGAGCTGTCCAACGGCTGCATCTGCTGCACGCTGCGCGAAGACCTGCTCGACGAGATCGCGCGCCTGGCCCGCGAGGACCGCTTCGACTACCTGCTGATCGAATCGACCGGCGTGGCCGAGCCGCTGCCGATTGCCGAGACCTTCACGTTTGAGGACGGGCAAGGCGACGTGCTTTCCGACCTCGCGCGCCTGGACACCATGGTCACCGTGGTTGATGCGCAGCACTTCCTGGCTGACTACGACGCTGCGGATTTTTTGTCCGATCGCGGCCAGGCGCGTGATGAAGATGACGATCGCACCGTCGTCGACTTGCTCATCGAACAGGTGGAGTTTTGCGACGTGATCGTGCTCAACAAGATCGATCTCGTGAGCGATGCCGAGCGCGAGCGCCTGGCAGGCATCCTGCATTCATTGAACCCGAGGGCGCGCATCGTGCCCGCATCGTTCGGCAAGGTGCCGCTGGACGAAATTCTCAATACGCATCGCTTTGATTTCGATGCCGCGTCTGCAGCCCCGGCGTGGCTGGCCGAGTTGCGCGGCGAACACGTTCCCGAGACCGAAGCGCTCGGCATTCGAAGCTTTGTCTATCGTCGCCGCGTGGCATTCCACCCGCAGCGCCTGTGGGATCTGATGCACACCGAATGGCTGCGCGAACACGGCCGCGTGCTGCGCTCGAAAGGCTATTTCTGGCTGGCCTCGCGCATGGACACGGCGGGCAGCTGGGGCCAGGCCGGCGGCGTGATGCGCCATGGCGGCGCCGGCGCATGGTGGGCTGCGGTGGATGAAGCCGAGTGGCCTGACGAGGAAGAAGCCCGCGCAGACATCCAGGACAAGATGCACGACAACGGTGCGCCCGCGCAGTGGGGCGACCGCCGCCAGGAACTGGTCTTCATTGGCACGGACCTGGACGAAGCCGCGCTCATCGCGCAGCTCGACACCTGTCTGCTGACCGAGGCGGAGATGGCTGCCGGCCCCGAGGCGTGGGCCGCGCTGCCCGATCCGTTCCCCGCGTGGGCCTACGACGACCATGACGAGGAAGACGGCGACGACGACCACGATCACCAACACGGTGACGACTGCGACTGCGGGCACCATCACTGAGCACGCAGACCCCCTGCTTCATTGGCGTTGACACCGGCGTCGTCCGGTCCTGACAATCCCCCGAACGTTTTGCTTTCGTCACGAACCATCGGGGAGTCGTCATGCCGGTCCTGCGTCTGCTGCGCGCTGCGAACCTTGTCGCCGCGCTGTCTTTTGCCACGGCGCTTGCGGCGCTCACACCGGGTGCTGCGCATGCCCAGCCGCCTTCCACGCTGGTGGTCGGCCTGTCGAGCGATGTCACTTCGCTCGATCCGCACTTCCATAACGTCACGCCCAATTCGAACGTGGCCGAGCATATGTTCGAGGCGCTGATCGCCAAGGACGAGAAGATGCGCCTCAAGCCCGGCCTCGCCACGTCGTGGAAGGCGCTGAGCGATACGGTGTGGGAAATCAAGCTGCGTCCCGGCGTGCATTTCCATGACGGCAGCGAGTTCACCTCGGCCGACGTCGTCTATTCGCTGGCGCGCCCAGCCACCATCAAGAACAGCCCCTCGCCCTTCACGATCTACACGCGGGGTTTCAAGGACGTGACGGCCGTCGACAAGCTGACCGTGCGCATCACCACCAACGGCCCTTATCCGCTGGTGCCGAACGACTTGTCGACCATCTACATGGTGTCGAAAAAGGCCGTCGAAAAAGCCGGCGCGGACGATTTCAACAATGGCCGCGCCATGATCGGGACCGGGCCGTACAAGTTCGTGTCGTTTACGCGCGGCGATCGGCTGGAGCTAGCGCGCTTCGATGGCTACTGGGGTAAAAAGCCGCAATGGCAGCACGTGACGCTGCGCATTCTGACGGCAGACGCACCGCGCGTGGCAGCGCTGTTGGCGGGCGATGTGCAGGTCATCGAGAACGTGCCAAGCTCGGACATCAAGAAGCTGTCGGCCGACCCGGCGGTGACGGTGTTCAAGATGCCGGTGTTCCGGATGATGTATCTGCATATGGATTCGAACCGCGATGTATCGCCGTTCGTGACCGACAAGGCGGGCAAGCCGCTGCCGAAGAATCCGCTCAAGGATGCACGCGTACGCGAGGCGATCTCGCTGGCAATTTCACGCCAGGCCATCGTCGATCGCGTGATGGAAGGCGCGGCCGAGCCGACGGGCCAGCTCGTCAACAGCGCGCTGTTCGGCCACGTGCCGGGCCTGAAGGCACCGTCGGCGGACCCCGCCGCAGCGAAAAAGCTGCTCGCCCAGGCTGGCTACCCCGACGGTTTTGCCATCACGCTGCATGCCACCAACAATCGCTATCCGAACGATGACCGCGTCGCCCAGGTGATTGCGTCAATGCTTTCGCGGGTGGGCATCGTGACCAAGGTGGAGACGTTGCCGTCGGCGTCGTTTTTCACGCGGGCGAACAAGCTGGATTTCTCGTTTTTGCAGGCGGGTTGGGGTGCCGATACGGGGGAAGCCAGTTCCAGCCTGAAAGCGCTGCTGGCCACGTATGACCCGGCGCGCGGCTGGGGGGCATCCAATCGCGGGCGTTATTCGAACCCCGCACTCGACGCCAAGCTGGCTGAAGCGCTGCAGACGCTGGACGACAGCAAGCGCGAAAAGCTGCTGCAGGAGGCCACGGAAATCGGTATGCGCGATTACGGCGTGATTCCGCTCTACTTCAACATCAACGTATGGGCAGCGCGCAAGGGCTACGCGGTGGTGCCGCGTCTGGACGAGCGCACATATGCATTCGATGTGACGCACTGAACGGGTGTGAAACGTCGTTAGAAGCGATTTCCGGCGCACAAAAACTGTGCGTTACGACGGAAATCAGGCTTGAAATCCTCAGGGCTGGCGTCAAGTATGAAGTTCTTTGGCCGGCCCGCTGGGGGCCGCGCCAAGCCGGACCCCTAGGAACAAGCGCATGGAACAGTATCACGGCACCACCATCGTCAGCGTGCGGCGCGGCAACCAAGTCGCGCTCGGCGGCGACGGCCAGGTCACGCTGGGCAATATCGTCATGAAGGGCTCGGCCCGCAAGGTGCGCGCCATCTACGACGGCAAGGTACTGGTGGGCTTTGCCGGCGCGACCGCCGACGCCTTCTCCCTGCTCGACCGCTTTGAGGCCAAGCTGCAGAAGCACCAGGGCAACCTGCTGCGCTCGGCCGTCGATCTCGCCAAGGACTGGCGCACCGATCGCGCCCTGCGCCACCTTGAAGCGATGCTGATCGTCGCAGACCGCGAAGCCACGCTCATCATCACCGGCAACGGCGACGTGCTGGACCCGGAAGGCGGCATTGCTGCCATTGGCTCGGGCGGCTCGTATGCCCAATCGGCAGCCAAGGCGCTGATGGAGAACACCGACCTCGCGCCGCGCGACGTGGTGGAAAAATCGCTGCGGATTGCCGGCGAACTCTGCATCTATACCAACACCAATTTCGTGATCGAGACGCTCGAATAACGAGCGCCTTCATCGACAGGATTCCCATGTCTGAAACCATGACGCCGTCGGAAATCGTCTCCGAACTCGACAAGCACATCATCGGCCAGCACAAGGCCAAGAAGGCCGTGGCCGTGGCGCTGCGCAACCGCTGGCGCCGCCAGCAGGTGGGAGACCCGCTACGCCAGGAGATCACGCCCAAGAACATCCTGATGATCGGGCCGACCGGCGTGGGCAAGACCGAGATCGCGCGCCGCCTGGCCAAGCTGGCCGACGCACCGTTCATCAAGATCGAGGCGACGAAGTTCACTGAAGTCGGCTACGTCGGCCGTGACGTCGACACCATCGTGCGCGATCTGGCCGAGATGGCCGTCAAGCAAACGCGCGAATCCGAGATGAAGAAGGTGCGCGCCAAGGCCGAAGATGCAGCCGAAGACCGCATTCTCGACGTGCTGATCCCGCCCCCGCGCGACATCGGCTTTGCGCAGCCGGAAGAGAAGGATTCGACCGCGCGCCAGACCTTCCGCAAGAAGCTGCGCGAAGGCCAGCTCGACGACAAGGAAATCGAACTGGAAGTGTCGGCCGGCGTGCCGAGCATGGACATCATGGGGCCGCCGGGCATGGAAGACATGACCGATCAGATCCGCTCGATGTTCGCGGGCCTGGGCCAAGGCAAGAAGAACCGTCGCAAGATGAAGGTGAGCGAAGCCTTCAAGCTGCTGATCGACGAAGAGGCGGCGAAGCTCGTGAACGAAGACGAGTTGAAGCAGAAAGCGGTGGCCAACGTCGAGCAGAATGGCATCGTGTTCCTGGACGAGATCGACAAAATTGCCAGCCGCAGCGAATACGGCGGCGGCGAGGTGTCGCGTCAGGGCGTGCAGCGTGACTTGCTGCCGCTGGTGGAAGGCACGACCGTCAATACGAAGTACGGGATGATCAAGACCGATCACATCCTGTTCATCGCGTCGGGTGCGTTCCATCTGTCCAAGCCGAGCGATCTGATTCCGGAGTTGCAGGGCCGATTCCCGATCCGTGTGGAACTGGATTCGCTGTCGGTGGACGATTTTCGCGCGATTCTCACGCAGACCGATGCCAGCCTTACCAAGCAATATCAGGCGCTGCTGAAGACCGAAGGTGTTGATCTTGTGTTTGCAGAAGACGGCATCCGCCGCCTCGCCGAGATCGCATGCTCGGTCAACGAGAAAGTCGAGAACATCGGCGCACGCCGCCTGTACACCGTGATGGAGCGGCTGCTGGAAGACCTGTCATTCCACGCGCACAAATCCTCAGGCGAGACGGTGACCATCGACGCCGCATACGTCGACGAGCGCTTGAACGAACTGTCGGGCAACGAAGATCTGTCGCGCTACGTGCTCTAAGCTTGTAAGCAACGCATTCCATATGCACTTCGGGCCGCATCGGAGACGATGCGGCCCGTTTTGTTTGGATGTCTGCAAACGCAAGCCCAACAAGGGTTTGCTCGGGATCACCCAGGGTCGGGCCCGTTTTCTGCTGAAACGAATGGTGCCGCACAGACAATGCGCGCCGCGCACCTGAGGTGCGTGATTCCAACTACGACATCCGACTACGACAAGGAGAGAAGCGTATGAAACCGATCCAACGCCTGGCCCTGTGTTGCGTGCTCGCCTGCGCCCCGTTCGGCATTGCCCATGCCCAGCCTGCGCCGGCCTCCACTGGGGCCGCCGGCGCTTCCGCTTCGAATGATGCCAAGCGCAACGCTTACGACAGCGCCGTCAAGCAAGCCGATGCCAACTACAAAGCCGCCAAGGACAAGTGCGACGCGATGAAGGGCAATGACCGCGACGTTTGCCGCGCGCAGGCCAAGGGCGATTACAACGTCGCCAAGGCCAACGCGATGGTCGAGCGCGATGGCACGGAAGCCGCCCGCAACCGCGCCGCCAAGGAGAAGGCCGAGGCCGACTACGACGTCGCCAAGACGAAATGCGATGCCATGAAGGGCAACGAGAAAGACACCTGCGTGAAGGACGCCAAGGCCGCTTACACGCGTGCCAAGGCCGGCGAGGAAGTGAACCATGCCAAGGCCACCGGCAACGCCAAGGACGTGAGTGAAGCCCGCCGCGATGCCGTCAAGGACACCAACGACGCCAATTACAAGGCTGCGAAGGAGCGTTGCGACGCCATGTCTGGCGATGCCAAGACGAAGTGTCAGAACGACGTCGCCGCCAAGTTCAAGAAGTAAGCCGCAAGGAAGTGTTCACGCGGGCGGCCTGCCGGTCGCCCCTGCTTTGTCTCAATCGCTCAATCTATCAATTGCAACGGAGGACGTATGAACTGGGATCAGATCGAAGGCAAATGGGATCAAGCCAAGGGCAAGATCAAGGAAAAGTGGGGCCAGCTCACCGACGATGATCTGACTGTGATCAGCGGCAAGCGCGACCAGCTCGCCGGCAAGATCCAGGAGCGCTATGGCTATACGAAGGAACGCGCTGAAGACGAACTCAAGGCGTGGGAGCGCGACACCCGCTGGTAATGCCGCGGTGATGTCGATGTAATGACAGGCGGCCGGTTGTTTATTTTGCGACCGGCCGCTTGCCCAATTTGCGCTGCAGCGTCCGACGGTGCATGTTGAGCGCCCGCGCCGTGGCGGAGATATTGCCGCCGTGCTCGGCGAGTACGCGCTGAATGTGTTCCCACTCCAGGCGCGCGACGGACAGCGGCGCGGGGTTCTCCATCGTCTGTTCAGCCACGGCTTCAGACACGCCGACTTGCAGCGCCAGCAAAATCGAGTCGACATTGGCCGGCTTGGCCAAATATTCATCAGCGCCTAACTTGACCGCCTGCACGGCGGTGGCGATGCTCGCATAGCCCGTGAGGATCAACATGCGCGCCTCGGGCAGCGCCTGGCGCAGTGGAGCAATCCAGTGCAGGCCCGAATCCGTGCCGCCATGGGGCATCAGTCCCTTGTCACTGGTGGCCAGATGCAGATCGACGGTGACATACGAGAAGCGCGTCTGGCGGGCCAGGGCCAGTGCCTCGCCGCCGGTGTGGGCGATCTGCGGAGCAAAGCCGCGGCGCGTGAGCGCGCGCGCCAGCGTCTGCGCAAAGACGTCGTCGTCATCGAGGATCAGAAAGGGGGCGGGCTGCTGCATGGTGTTCTCCGAGGCCGTACGCGCTTGGGGCTGCGTCAGGCCGTCTCATTATGTAAAGAGGGTGGGCGCGCCCATGATGGGAGCGGCCGGGTGTTCTGTCGGACCACCGATCGGCAGGCGGAGTTCGGCAATGGCGCCTTGCGGCGGGTTCGGACGCAGCGTCACGGTACCACCCAGCCGGCGCGCCGTGGTGGAGGCCAGGTACAGCCCGATGCCGCGTCCGCCGTGCCGGCTTGGCACCGGCGTGCGGCCAAGCGAGGCGCGCAGGTCTTCAGGCAAGCCCAACCCCGTATCGACGATGGAGAGCACGATCTGCGGGGGCATATCGCGCGGCGCATCGGGGTTGGCGTCGATCCTGGCGGTCAGCAGCAGCGGCACCAGGTCGCGCCCGGCGTGGTGCTGGCTGCGGGCAGCGTTGTCGAGCAGGATGGTGAGAATCTGACCGACGTTCACGGCATCCAATTCCACCGCCTGTGCCGCGGGCGACGCCTCCGTGTGGAGGCGGATATCCGGATGGCGAAGCTGCCACGTCTGCGTAAAACCCGGTAGCCATTGGCCGAGCGGCTCCGGCGCGCCGTCGTTGGGTTTGCTCTGCAGTCGCGCCAGCGCGGCGCGGCACAGCTCAAGCTGCTGTTCGATCGCACGCAGGTCTTCACGGTACGGAGCGAGTGGGGAGTCGGGCTGCTTGGCGTCGTGCTGCAGTTCGCCGGTGATGACGGCCACGGTAGACAGCGGCGTGCCCATTTCATGCGCCACGCTCGCGCCTTGCGACATCAGGGCTTCGATGCGTTGCTCGCGCAGCAGCCGCTCGCGCGCTTCGGTCAGCTGTGCATCGCTCTCGCGCAGGGCGGCGGACAGGCGCGCCGTAAAGCCGGCGATCATCGCGCTGCTGGCCACAAAATCGATCCACATGCCGGCCAGGTGATAGGCCAATGCATCGGCCTGGTTCGCCAGCTTCAGCGGGATGTAGTTGCCGAGCATCATGCTATAGGCGGCCAGGGCGTACAGCGTCAGGCCGACCACGTGAGCGATCGGCAGCATGGCGGCGGCAATCGCCAGCGCCGGCAGATAGAACGAGACAAACGGGTTGGTCGCGCCACCTGTGAAATACAGCAGGGCGGACAGCGCGGTCAGGTCCACCAGCAGTTGAACGGTGATCTCGATATGCTGCACGGGCCGGTTGCGCCGCACTCGCCATCCGGTCAGCAGGTTGAATAGCGCGTGCAGGCCCATCACGCTCAGCAGCGGCACCACCGGCAGTTGCACGCCAAATACCAGCGGCGCGAGCAGCATCAGCACCAGTTGGGTGGCCAGCAGGCTCCATCGCAGCCAAAACAGGCGGCGTAGACTGGAGGCATCCAGCAGCGGGGCGGCGAGAGACAGGGTGGAAAGCATGGTGAACAAGTGTAAACGTGCGCGCCGCGCGGTTCTCCGTGCGGCGATGCGTCAATCAGCCGCACAATTGTGCACCCAACCTATCTCCCCGCAGGTGCTGTGCTTTAATGCGCAGCACGTACGTCCTGACAGGAGCCTTTGATGATGACGTCCCGGTTGATCCGTTCTTCCGCAGCCCTGGCTGTGCTCACCGCTGGCCTGCTCGCCAGCGTCACCGCTTACGCGCAGGTCACCGTGCAAGACGCGTGGGTGCGCGGCACGGTGCCCGGCCAAACGTCCAGCGGCGCATTCATGACGCTGCAATCGGCCGACGGTGCCAAGGTGGTGGGCGTGTCGACGCCGGTGGCCGGCACGGCCGAGATTCACGAAATGAAGATGGAAGGCAACGTCATGCGCATGCGCGCCGTTCAGTCACTGGACCTGCCGAAGGGCCAGACGGTGCAACTCAAGCCGGGCGGCTACCACGTGATGCTCATGGACCTGAAGCAGCCCCTGGCCAAGGACGCCACCGTGCCGCTCACGCTCAAGGTCGAGCTGGCCGACAAGCGCGTCGTCGAGCAGAAGGTCGAGGCCCGCGTGCGCGACCTGACCGCCGGCAACATGCCCGCCATGAACCACGGTGGCGAACACAAACATTGATGGCTTGCGGCGAGTGTCGCTTCAAGCCACGCAAGCAAGCATTCCCATGGCTAACAAGACACTGGGCACTCGCCAGAAACTGACCTTCCGCATCGAGCCTTCAACGAAGGCCGGCACGGCGCGCCCGCGCAACGTTCTCGTGCCGCTCGCCCGCGGCCGCAAGGCCGGCGCCCACACCGAAGGCGGCCACGCTGAACGTCAGCGCGGCCGGGCCGACGTCCGCCGCGCATTGCGCACGCTCGACGACGACGGCAAAGACAAAGACAAAGACAAAGACTGATCAGTCAGTTGGATTCGGATGCTGCCCGCGCCTGCGCAATCGCTTCGCGCAGGCAACGCTGGCAGCGGCAGCCTTCTCCCGGGCGCCGCGCGCTGACAGGTAGCGCTTCTTAGGTCATGCACCAGCATGTTGTATCGCGCTGCGAGCCCTCGCCGATGGCGCCGCAGCGCAACGCCGCGCCGCAGATTGCACATGCGGTGTTGGCGGCCGACGGGGTCACGCTTGGCTGCTCCCGTCGTCTTCGTGCCCGAGCTTGTGCATTGCCTGGCGCAGAAACCCCATCTGGTGTGAGAACCGCGTACACGCATCGCAGGCAAACAAATGCACGCGCAGGCGCAGCCGCTCACCTGTGGAGAGGTCGCGATCCATCTTCGACACCAGCATGCGGTGGGCTTCTTTACAGGTGGGTAGTCCCCAACGGTTCGGCATGATTGTTCTCGGTGATGCGGCTTAGGTGCGCCTGCGGGCGGTTCAGGCGGCGGTGGGCTGATTGCCGAACCAGTGCAGATCAAGGCACTCGCGCAGGCGCATGCGGGCACGGTAGAGCAGTGCCCAGGCATTGGTCGCGGTGATCTCCAATTCCTGACAGATTTCGTCGGTTTCCAACTCCAGCCACTCGCGCATCATGAAGACGCGGCCAACACGCGGCGGCAGGCGATCGACGCACATTTGCAGCACGTCGAAGAACTCGCGCCGCGACAGCGCGGCATCGGGGTCGCCCCAATCCGAGGGCGGGCTCGTGTAGTGGCCGTCGGCGGCGAACAGGCTGTCGAAGACCGCCTCGTCGGAACGCATGCCGGCCTCGTCGGATTCACCGCCCGCAAGCAGCGAGACGCGCACTTCGCGCCGCCCCGACCGGATCGCATCGATGATCTTGTGCTTGAGGATGCCGATGACGTAAGTCTTGAGCGAGGCGTTGCCGGCAAAGCGCTCTGGATGTTCGAGCACGGCCAGGATGGTGTCGGCCACCGTGTCTTCGGCCAGGGCCGTGTCGCGCAATTGCAATTGCGCAAAGCGCAGCAGGTGAGGGCGCAGCGCGTCGAGTTGGTCGGGTGCGATGGCCATGATTCCCCAGGGTGTTCTTTCGTGGCAACGGTATGGCGGGCACATAAGGTGCGCCGGCAGACCGTAGCGCCTTTTCTTGTAAAATCCCGCTGCCGAAAATGGGCTGCTTCGTTTTTTGTGTTGCAGGCGACATTCGGCGTTCCATCATACCTGCCCAACCGGATGTCACCGTCATGACCGCTTCTGCTGCCCCCGACCCTGCTGGCCTCGACCCCGAACTCGCGCATATCGCGCCACCGGTGAAGGCTGAGATTCTTGCGCAGGCTCTGCCTTACATTCGCAAGTTCCACGGCAAGACCATCGTCATCAAATACGGTGGCAACGCCATGACGGAGGAAAAGCTCAAGCACGGTTTCGCGCGTGACGTGATCCTGCTCAAGCTGGTCGGCATGAACCCGGTGGTGGTGCACGGCGGCGGCCCGCAAATTGACGAGGCCCTGAAGAAGGTCGGCAAGCAAGGTACCTTCATCCAGGGCATGCGCGTGACCGACGAAGAGACCATGGAAGTGGTCGAATGGGTGCTCGGCGGCGAAGTCCAACAGGACATCGTCATGCTGATCAACCAATACGGCGGCCAGGCAGTCGGCCTGACCGGCAAGGACGGCGGGTTGATCCGCGCCAAAAAGCTGAAGATGCCGGATCGGGAGAAGCCGGGCGAGTTTCTCGACATCGGCTTCGTGGGCGACATCGAGACGATCAATCCGGCCGTGGTCAAGGCGCTGCAGGACGACGCGTTCATTCCGGTCATTTCGCCGATCGGCTTCTCTGACGAAGGCCAGGCCTACAACATCAATGCCGACGTCGTCGCCGGCAAGATGGCCGAGATCCTGAAAGCCGAAAAGCTGGTCATGATGACCAACATTCCGGGCGTGATGGACAAGCAGGGCAACCTGCTGACCGACCTGTCGGCGCGCGAGATCGACGAATTGTTTGCCGACGGTACGATCTCGGGCGGCATGCTGCCGAAGATTTCGTCGGCACTGGATGCCGCCAAGAGCGGCGTGAACTCGGTGCACATCGTCGATGGCCGCATCGAGCACTCGCTGCTGCTGGAAATCCTGACCGAACAGGCGTTCGGCACGATGATCCGCTCGCACTGATGCGAACCACCCGGGCGGTGCGCGTGCGCCATGCTGCGCGCACCTTCCCGCGCGAGGTGCCGGCGGGCTCTGCGCCTGCCCGGCAGCCGGTCTGGCTGTTCGACCTCGACAACACCCTTCACCACGCATCGCACGCGATCTTTCCACAGATCAACCGGCTGATGACGGCATACGTGGCCCGCGTGCTTGGCACCGATGACGCCACCGCCAGCCAGGTGCGCGTGGACTACTGGCGCCGCTACGGCGCCACGATTCTGGGCATGGTCCGCCACCACGGCGTCGACCCCGATGATTTCCTGGCCGAGGCACACCGCTTTGAAGACCTGCGCGCCATGGTGCGCGCAGAGCGCGGCCTGGCCCAACTGCTGCGCGCGCTGCCAGGGCGAAAGATTTTGCTGACGAACGCGCCTGCGGCCTACGCACGCGAGGTGCTGCGGCTGATTGGCCTGAAACGCGCATTCCTGCGCGAAATCGCCGTCGAACACATGTGGGTGCACCGGCGCCTGCGCCCGAAACCCGATCGGCTGATGCTGCGCCGGCTGCTTGCACGCGAACGGATTGCGCCATCACGCGCGATCCTCGTCGAAGACACGCTTTCTCACCTCAAACGCTATCGACGCCTGGGCATCGGCACCGTCTGGGTGACGGGCTATCTGCGGCGCGTGCCGCCGGGCGTCCAGCCGACTTCCGCTGCCGATGCATTGCATCCAATGCAAGCGTCGGCAGTGGGCGCGCGTGCAAATTCACCACATCAACCGTCCGCCACACCGATTTTGTTCGCCAACCGGCCCGGCTATGTGAGCGTGAAAGTAAAATCGGTGCTTCAACTAAAACGAAGGCTTGTTCGACGCGGCTAGGCAGTGGTAACTCCGCGCTCAGAACGGGAGAGGGGCCAGGAAGTCATGAGCAACGCGCAAACCGAGTTTCCGACCGCCGAGCCGGTCGCGGACGTCGCCATAGCAGCACCGCCGGTACGCAAACGCCCCCGCCCGGGCGAGCGCCGTGTGCAGATTCTGCAGACGCTCGCCGGTATGCTCGAGCATCCGCGTGGTGAAAAGATCACAACTGCAGGCCTGGCTGCACGGCTGGATGTCTCCGAAGCGGCTCTCTATCGTCACTTCGCCAGCAAGGCGCAGATGTTCGAAGGACTGATCGAATTTATCGAGCAGACCGTCTTCGGCCTCATCAACCAGATCACGCTGCGCGAAGAACACGGTTTGCGCCAGGCGCATGCCATCGCGCACATGCTGCTGTCGTTTGCCGACAAGAATCCAGGCATGACGCGCGTGCTGGTGGGCGATGCGCTGGTCGGCGAAGACGAGCGCCTGCCCGAGCGCATGGCGCAGTGCCTGGATCGCATCGAGGCGTCGCTCAAACAGAGTCTGCGTATCGCGGTCACGCAGGGTGCTTGGCCTGCGGATACCGATATCGCATCGCGCGCCAACCTGCTCGTGTGTGCTGTGCTGGGGCGCTGGCATCGGTACGCGAAGAGCGGCTTCCGGAAGTCTCCGGTCGAAGGTGCAGATGCGCAGTTGCGCGTGCTGTTGGCATGAGCCGGCATCATCGAAAGAAAGCCCCGCAATGCGGGGCTTTTTTATTGCGCGCGTCGTAGGTCAGCCGATGGTGCGTACCGCCTCCGCCAACGTATGAAAGCGCGCCGCAATCTGTTCCGTCTCCACATGGCCATAGCCAAGCAGCAGCCCCGGCAGGCGACGCGCATCGTCCTGGTAATACCGTGACAGCGGGCGCGTGACCACGTCATTGGCGAGCGCCAGATCGGCAACGGCCACATCGTTGGTGCCGGCCGGCAAGCCCAGCACGAGATGCAGGCCCGACGCGCCGTCATGCACAGGCAGCGCGTCGCCAAACTCGCGGTTGATGGACGCCAGCAGCGTTTCGCGCCGCTCGGCATACACGCCGCGCATGCGCCGGATGTGCGAGACGAAATGGCCCTCCGCAATGAAGTCCGCCAGCACGGCCTGCGTGAGAATCTGGCCGCCGCGGAACATCTCCGACAGCCCCGTCGCAAACGCATCGGCCAGCGCCGGCGGCACGACCAGATAGCCGATCCGCAAACTGGGGAACAGCACTTTCGAGAACGTGCCCATGTAAAGCACGCGCCCGCCTTCATCCAGCCCCTGCAATGAGGGCAGCGGACGGCTGCCGTAGCGGAATTCGCTGTCGTAATCGTCTTCAACAATCCACGCATCGGTGGCGTGTGCGGTCGCCAGCAGCGCGCGGCGTCGCGCCAGGCTCATCACCGAACCGAGCGGATATTGGTGCGAGGGCGAGACCACCATGAGCTTCGGCGGCTTGCTGCGCTGGCGACCGCGCGTGGGGATGTCAAAGCGCATGCCTTCGTCGTCCACCGGCAGCGGCACGGTGCGCACGCCCGCAGCGGTGAGGACGCTGCGCACGCCCCAGTACCCGGGGTCTTCAATCCATGCGCTGTCGCCTGCGTCGCACAGCAACTGCGCGATGAGCTGGAGCGAAGGATGGATGCCGGCAGTGATGATGATCTGCTCGGGCTCGCAGCGCACGCCGCGTGCGGTACGCAAGTAATCGGCCAGCGCGGTGCGCAACGGCAGGTAGCCCGCGCCTACGGGATACGTCAGCAACGCGGGCGATGGCTTGCGCAGCAGCCGGTTGTGCAATCGCGACCAGATACGTGCCGGAAACATCCGCACTTCCGGCACGCCCGGCATGAAGGCGCCCCATTGGCGCGAGCTGGCGCCTGCATCGCGCACCAGCGCACGGCCGCGCGTGGAAAGCATCGGCGCAGAGGGCGGGGCTGCCTCGGTGATCGGCGCGGCCGCTGCTGTGGCGACGGCTGCAGCCGGTGCAGGCGCCGCGTCCAACCGGTCCGGCGCGGTATCGGCGACGAAGGTGCCGCTGCCAACGCCCGCCGAGACATAGCCTTCCACACCGAGTTGTTCATAAACGTGGATGACCGTGTTGCGTGCGATACCCAGTTCGGTCGCCAGCTGCCGCGATGACGGCAGGCGGGTGCCCGGCTGCAGTTCGTCGCGCAGGATGCCTTCCTGCAACACGCGGTAGAGGCGGCGATGGTCGGGCTCGCCGCCGGGCTCGGCACGGTCAAAACGGCGCTGCAGGTAGTCGACCAGCATGCTGGCGCGGTGCG